>Ga0224508_10000370_pt1 | contig 44692 bp, 38 predicted proteins | sample SF_Jan12_sed_USG_4_FD_170157 | JGI IMG/M metagenome (GOLD analysis project Ga0224508, IMG submission 170157) | Sediment microbial communities from San Francisco Bay, California, United States - SF_Jan12_sed_USGS_21 | ecosystem: Environmental > Aquatic > Marine > Sediment | place: USA... | reverse complement strand
GATCGCGCTGGCCGGGGATTCCGCTGGGGGCGGGCTGGTCTTTGCGCTCTATCTCAAGCTGGTGGAATTGGGGCTCGAGCCGCCCGCCTGCCTGGCCGGGTTCTCGCCCTGGGTGGACATGACCATGGCAAGCGACAGCCTCAGCCGCAATGCGCGGCGCGACGTGATGCTGCCGATCAGCCGGTTCCGCGAGGTGGCGGAGTATTATCTGGGCGGGACGCCGCCGGCCGAACCGCTGGCCTCGCCGGTCCTCGGCCGCTTCGAGGCGCCCCCGCCGGCGCTGATCACCGCCTCGAAATCCGAGATTCTGCGCGACGACGCGGTCGCGCTGGCCGAGGTCCTGCGCGCGGGCGGCGGCGACGTGACGCTGGAGCTGTGGAAGGACATGCCCCATGCCTGGCCGTTCTTCGCCGGCCTGATCCGCGAGGCGGACCAGACGGTGGTCCGGGCGGGGCGGTTCATTGCCCGGCATCTGGGTGATGGGGTGTGAGAGGGGTGGTGTCTCACATGTGAGACTCCGATTAAGTGGCTGACTTAAAACAATGATTTTTCATGATTTACCCGTTGTTTACGGATGGCGCGCGCTACTGCCCTGCCACGCGCAACGGGCTATGGGGTGGGTGCTTTGCACCCATCATTGACTCCCAAACGGTGCGCGCAGTGCGGTAGGGCGGGATCCATCCCGCCATTGGCCGGTCCTCGTATGGCCAATTTGGCGGGGTAAACCCCGCCCTTGTCTATTTGGGATCTGCCATGAGTATGCGCGCAGCGACGCTTGGCGCGCGTGGCCATCTCTATGATCGGTCCCGGTCTTGGGGGTCGCAACTCGCCCGCGCCCTTCACCGGGACTGCTGAGCCGCGCCAGGATCGTTTTGCGCGCGAAACAGCGTCTAGGTGTGACCTCTCAAGATCTGCCCCAACCAGAGCGGCGCATCGGCACGAACCTCGACCGGGATCGGGACAACCCTGCCGTTCCTTTGCAGCGTTTCTTCCGCGGTCGTCAGCGTGTCCTGCGTTCCCAGGACATACCATTTCGAGATGCCGGGATAGCGTCCAGCCTCTCGCACGATGGCTCTGGCGGCCGCTTCCTCGGGTGGAAGCCATGCCACAGCTGCCAGTTCGTCATCGTGGAAATGAACGACCGGGCTTTCGGTCAGGGCCCTGCGCACCGTCTCGTGCCGCAGGTCGAGGAAGGCCAGCATCCTTGGCACATCGCCGTCGGCCCGGAGCGTGCAGCCCCACTTCGCCTTGAACCAGATCGATCCCTTGCCGAGAAAGGGCAGGGACGCCCCCATGGCGGCGGCGGGCCGGCCGAGTTCCACGGCGCGCTGCAGGCTCCGGAGGATAAGGGCGGAGGCTACGCGCTTCTGCCGCACGCTCTCGTTCGCGTCCCTGATTCCGAGATTGCCCATGGCGTAGATGTCCGCCTGCGCCGAGTTGAATATTCCCGCGACCCAGTCCCCGTCGAGATCTGCGCACAGGAGTTCGCCGCCCTGTCCGAGCCTGGCGAGCATGCGATCGAGGGACATCACGGCCCCATCTTCCGGGAAGCGCTCGCGAACGAGGGGCTCATAATGGTGGCCGTAGAATTCCCGGACCGCCCCGGGATCGGTGGTGACGCGGTAGGTGAATCCGGCCTTCCGCATGCGCCGGATATCTTCCCGGACCGAGGAATTCCCGAGCCCCTCCATGAGCGCGGTCACGGTGGGGGGGAGCTCCCTGGTCAGGGCCACCAGCAGGGGTGCCTCGATGGCCCGGCCGGCGGGATCGTGAAGGCCGGGCGCACCGCGATGCGCACAGAAGACGGACACGGCCCCGCCCGCGGCTAGATCGGCGCTTCGGGACAGGAGACGCGACCGATGGATGCGTCTTCGGTCGGTGGTGTGGCAGTTCCCGCCGCAAAACACCTCGGCCACGCTCGCGGCACGTTCTTGCGAGCCGGCGAACCAAAGCTCGCCGTCTTCCCCGGAAAACCCGGTAATCCGGGGAAAGGGAAAGTGGATGCGAAGGGTCCTTCGCATGCCGGACATCATCGATCTCACACGAACGCCCTCCGTATCGCAGCCCGTTTCATCCGCGAAATCACCATGGCCGGGTTCTCCGCCGCGTTCGTTGCCCGTGCGAAGGCAGCGCATTGTTCAGGGAGTTCGCGAACGGTTTTCGGAAAAAATCGTGACTGCATATAAATCGCTCCCAACGTAGTGTGAATTGACGCTTTTACAACCTGCGGTAGTGCGAAAATATGACCGGATTGTAACGGGTTGCGGATTGCTACCAATGCCATCGCGGGCACTCAGACAACAATCCGCCCGACTATGCGTGCCGGGCGGTTTCATTCCGGCAGATGCCTGCCCGGCGAACGCTCTATGAGGGCAATGCGGAAATTCCGGAATGGGACAGAAGACGACCTTTGCAGCGGGCAGTGTGAATGTCTGGAATGTCCCGCGGCGCCGACCTTTTCGCCCGACCTATCGCGACGCCTTCTCCGCGATGCCGGAGGTGCCCTCGCGGCGTTCGAGCTCGGCCAGCACATCCTCCAGCGTCACGCCGGAGGCTTCCAGCATCACCATCAAGTGGTAGAGCACGTCCGCCGCCTCGCGGGTCAGGGCGGCCCGGTCGCCGCCGACATCGTTTAGACGCACCGCCTCGATGATGGCCTCGACCGCCTCCTCGCCGAATTTCCCGGCGCATTTGGCCGGGCCCTTGGCCAGCATCGCCGCCGTGTGCGACGTGGCCGGGTCGTTGCCCCGGCGGGCCGCGATGGTCGCGGCCAGGCGGTGGAGGATATCGCTCATAGCCTGACCGCCACGCCGGCCTTTGCCATATGCCGCTTGGCCTCGGCGATGGTGTGCTCGCCGAAATGGAAGATCGACGCGGCAAGCACGGCGGAGGCATGGCCTTGCGTGACCCCTTCGACCAGGTGGTCCAGCGTGCCGACCCCGCCGGACGCGATGACCGGGATCGAGACTGCGTCGGCGATCGCCCGGGTGAGGGCCAAATTGAACCCCGCGCGGGTGCCGTCCCGGTCCATCGAAGTCAGCAGGATCTCGCCCGCGCCCTTGGCCTCGACCAGGCGCGCGAAATCCACCGCGTCGATCCCGGTCGCCCGGCGGCCCCCATGGGTGAATATCTCGAAGCCCGAGGGCGTCGCGCCCCCTGACTTAGCGTCGATCGCGGCCACAATGCATTGCGAGCCGAATTTCTCGGCCGCCCGGGCGACGAAATCCGGATCCTTCACGGCGGCCGTGTTGATCGAGACCTTGTCGGCGCCCGCCAGCAGCAGGTTGCGGATATCCTCGAGCGTCCGCACCCCGCCGCCGATGGTCAGCGGCATGAAACATTGCTCGGCGGTGCGGCGCGCCACGTCCAGGATCGTGCCCCGGTTCTCGTGGCTGGCGGTGATGTCGAGAAAGCAAAGCTCGTCGGCCCCGGCCGCGTCATAGACCTTCGCCTGCTCCACCGGGTCGCCCGCATCGATCAGGTCGACGAAGTTGACGCCCTTGACCACGCGCCCGTCTTTCACGTCGAGGCAGGGGATGATGCGGGTCTTTAGCATGGGATCGGCTCTTCCGGCTTGCTGGTGGACCTAGTAAGCTGCGCGGGAGCCTAGAACAAGGCGGAACGTTTCCGCCGGAACAGATGACCAGGAGGAAATTCGATGCGCGCTTTCATCTTTGTTCTCACATTGGTGCTGGTTCCTGCCGTGGCAGGCGCCCAGACCTTTGTCTCGAAGGTCAGCCCGCATGATGTGGCGACGACGATGGACCGGCTGCAGGCCGCCGTCGAGGGGGCCGGGGCCACGGTTTTCGCCCGAATCGACCATGCGGCGGGGGCGGCCAATGTGGGTCAGGATCTGGCGCCGAACCAGCTGCTGATCTTCGGCAATCCGAAGCTCGGCACGCCCATGATGCAGTCGGCGCCGACCATGGGGCTGGACCTGCCGCTGAAGGTGCAGGTCTACCGGGGCGAGGACGGCAAGACCCGGGTCTTCTACCGCAAGATGGACGCGGTCGCCGCCGATCACGGCGCGTCGAGCCCGGCGCTGATGAAGGCCGCCGGGGCGTTGGACAAGCTGACCGGCAAGGCGATCGCTGCCGAGTAATTAATCCGCCGTCCAGCCGCCATCGACCACCAGCCCGGTGCCGGTGACGAGCGCCGAGGCGTCCGAGGCGAGGTAGACGACGGCGCCCATGATGTCCTCGATCTCGCCGACCCGGCCGAGCTGGATCTTCGAGGTCACCCAGGCCAGCCGCTCCGGGTTCTCCAGCGTCACGGCGGCCAGTGGCGTGCGGATGAAGGTTGGGCAGATGGTGTTGACCCGGATGCCTTTCGGCCCCCATTCGATCGCCATCGCCTTGGTCATGCCTTCGAGGCCATGCTTCGACGCGCAATAGACCGCCCGGTCGATGCCGCCGACCAGGCCCATCTGGGACGAGATGGTGATGATCGAGCCGGGCCGCGCGGCCGCGAGCAGCCCCTTTGCCACCGCTTGGGCCAGGAAATAGGCGCCGCGCAGGTTGACCCCCATGACCGCGTCATAGTCCTCGGGCGTTGTCTCCGCGGCAGGACTATGCCGCGCCAGGCCGGCGCTGTTGACCAGAATGTCGAAGGGGCCGTGTTGGGCCACCGCCGCGCCCGTTGCAGCCACGTCTGCGATGTCGAGGATCAGCGCCTCGGCGCTGCCGCCCGCCTGCGCCACGGCCGCCACCGCCTCGTGCAGCGGCGCCTCGCGGCGCGCCGCCATCACCACATGGGCACCGGCCTCGGCGAGCGCAGCGGCGCAGCCGAGCCCGATTCCGGACGAGGCGCCGGCGATCAGCGCCCGCTTGCCGTCCAGCCGGAAAGACGGGGTCTTCGGCAGCGCGCTCACTCCGCCGCCTCCCCGTAAGGAACATTCCGCCCGCCATAGCGGCGCACGCGCAGATTGGCCTGCTCCGCATGGCCGACGAAACCCTCCAACATGCAGAGCCGCGAGCAATAGGCGCCGATCTCGGCCGCGGCCTCGTCTGTCAGCACCTTCTGATAGCTGTGGGTTTTCAGGAACTTACCGACCCAGAGCCCTCCCGTATAGCGCCCGGCCCGGCGCGTCGGCAAGGTGTGGTTGGTGCCGATCACCTTGTCGCCGTTGGCCACATTGGTCCGGGGGCCCAAGAACAGCGCCCCGTAAGCGGTCATATGCTCCAGGAACCAGTCGTCGCGGTCGGTCATGACCTGGACATGCTCGGACGCGATGTCGTTTGCGGCCGCCAGCATCTCGTCGTAGCTGTCGCACAGGACCACTTCGCCATAGTCGCGCCAGGACGCGCTGGCGGTCTCGGCGGTCGGCAGGATCGCCAGGATGCGGTCGATCTCGGCCAGGGTCCCGTCGGCCAGCTTCCGGGAGTTCGTCACCAGCACGGCGGGCGAATTGTAGCCGTGCTCGGCCTGGCCCAAGAGATCGGTCGCGCACATCTCGGCGTCCACGGTCTCATCAGCGATCACCATGGTCTCGGTCGGGCCTGCAAGCAAGTCGATCCCGACCCGGCCGAAGAGTTGACGCTTGGCTTCCGCCACGAAGGCATTGCCGGGGCCGACCAGCATGTGGACGGGTTCGATGGTCGCGGTCCCGAGCGCGAGGGCACCGACCGCCTGGATGCCGCCCAGCACGTAGATCTCGTGGGCGCCGCCCATATGCATCGCCGCGATGACGCCTGGATTGGGTTTGCCCTTGAAGGGCGGTGTTGCCGCGGCGATCCTGGGCACGCCCGCCACCGCGGCGGTCAGGACCGACATATGGGCCGAGGCGACCATGGGGAACTTGCCGCCCGGCACGTAGCAGCCGACCGACTGCACCGGCAGGTTTCTGTGGCCCAGGATCACGCCCGGCAAGGTCTCAACCTCGATATCCGTCATCGAGGCCTTCTGCGCCTCGGCGAACGCCCGGATCTGAGTTTGGGCGAATTTGATATCCTCGATGTCGCGCTTAGGCACTTGGGCGATCAAATCGGCGATCTCGGCCTCGCTCAGGCGGAAGCGCTCCGGCGTATAGCCGTCGAACTGCTCGGAGAGCGCGCGCACGGCCGCGTCGCCCTCGGCCTCAATCTGGGCCAGTGTCCGCTCGACGGTCTTTCGGACCTTGGCATCGTCCTCGGCCTTGGCGGCGTCGGGCTTGCCCCGTTTCAGATAGGTGATCATTGCGCCCGCTCCCCTGATTGACGAGGCTCGCCCCTTGCTGCTGACCCGCTGACCAGAGCAAAAACGCAAAGCGAATGCAAACGAACCGGCGAACGAACTGGGGGAGGAGAACGACATGACCGAGACCTTGCGCGCGCGGATGCGCCGCGGCGACATCCTGGCCGGTACCTTCGTCAAGACCCCGGCGCACGAGATGGTCGAGGTGCTGGCGATGTCCGGGCTCGATTTCATTGCGCTGGATGCCGAGCACGCGCCCTTCGACCGGGGGCGGCTCGATGCCTGCCTGGCGGTCGCCCGGGCGCTCGACTTCCCAACGTTGGTCCGGGTGCCGGCGGGCACGCCGGATGAGATCCTGAAAGCCCTCGACAGCGGCGCCACGGGCGTCGTGGTGCCCCACGTGGATTCCGCCGAGAAGGCGGCCAACGTGGCCCGCTGGAGCCGGTTCGGCCACGGGGGACGCGGCTTCGCCGGCTCGACCCGCTGGGCCGGGTTCGCCAGCAAGCCGATGGCGGAGGTGCTGAAGTTGACGGAAGATACCGTGGTCATCGCCCAGATCGAGGAACCCGAGGGGGTGGCGGCGATCGATGCCATTGCCGGAACCGAAGGGATCGACGGGGTCTTTATCGGCCCGGCTGACCTCTCGGTCTGCTACGGGGCAACCGACATGAATTCGCCGGACCTCAAGGACGCCATGCGCAGGGTGGGCGCGGCGGCCAATGCAAAAGGCGCGGCCTATGTGACCTTCGCCCCCAACACGGCGAGCGCGCGTGAGCTGAGCGCCATCGGCGTCACCATGTTCTTCATCGCCTCCGAGCACGCCTTCATGCTGGCTGGCGCGCGCCAAGTGGCCGCCGATCTGCACGAACTGCCGGAGGAGGGGCGATGACCGGGATCACGACGCAAGCCCTGGCGGCGTTGGCGCGCTGGGACACGCCGACCATCTGCAACGCGCTGGAAGTGGTTTGCCCCGAGCGCCGGGGTCACGGCTTCACCAAGGCGCCGTTCTCGTGCCTCTATCCCGAAATGGCTCCCATCGTCGGGCTGGCCCGCACCGTTCAGATCCGTGCCGCCGAGCCGGACATGGAGGGCAAGGGGTCGTTGCCCGACCGGGTCGCCTATTACGAATATGCCGCCTCCGGCGAGATGCCGAAGGTGATGGTGATCGAGGATATCGACCCGGTCCCGGGCACCGGCGCCTTCTGGGGCGAGGTGCACACCGCCGTTCACAAGGGCCTCGGTGCGCTGGGCGTCGTGACGAACGGCTCCTACCGCGACGTGGCGGACAGCGCGCCCGGCTTCCAGGTGCTGGGCGGGATGCTGGCCCCCAGCCATGCCTATGTGCGCCCGGCGGGGTTCGGAGAACCGGTCACGGTGCACGGGATGGAGGTCCAGCACGATGACGTCATTCATGCCGATTGCCACGGCGCGGTGGTGATCCCCGCTAACGCGGTCGCCGCCATCCCGGAAGCGGTCGAGCGCATCGCCCGGCGCGAGGCAGTGATCCTGGGGGCGGCGCGTGCACCGGATTTCGACATCGAAAAGCTGAAGGCGGCGATTGGCAAGGCGCAAGATGTCCACTGAACGACGGAAGGTCCTGCTGACCGAGCCGGTCCATCCGATTGCCGCCGAGACGCTGGAAGCCGGTGGCTGCGCGGTGATCGAAGGGTGGACCCTGGACGATGCCGGGATGGCCGACGCCCTGGCCGGGATCGAGGCGATCCTGGTGCGCATCGCCCGGGTGCCGAGCGGGATGATCGAGGCAGCGCCGAAGCTTCGCGTCATCGCGAAACACGGGGTCGGATGCGACAACATCGACCAGGCGGAGGCGCGCGCACGCGGCGTCACGCTCGCGGTCGCGGCGGACGCCAATGCCCGCTCGGTCGCCGAGCACACGCTGATGTTCATCCTGGGACTGGCGAAGAACCTGGGCCACATGGACCGGGCCGTGCGCCAGGATTATTCGCGGCGGATGCAGACTCGCGTGGTCGATGTCGCGGACAAGCGCGTGCTGGTGCTGGGCTATGGCCGGATCGGCAAGCTGGTCGCGCCCTTGTGCCGGGCGTTCGGCATGGAGGTGCTGCTGCACGACCTGCTGCTGGAACCGGGCACGGCCTGCGACGGGTTTGCCGTGGCGCCCAGCCTGGCCGAGGGCCTGGCGCAGGCGGATTTCCTGACCGTGCATGTGCCGCTGACCGACTTGACGCGCGGGATCATCGGGCGCGCGGAGTTGGCCTCGATGAAACCCGGCAGCTTTGTCGTCAACTGCGCGCGCGGCGGCATTGTCGACGAGGCGGCGTTGGCCGAGCTGACCGCTTCGGGTCATCTGGGCGGTTTCGCCTCGGATGTCTTCTCGGCCGAGCCGATCGAGCCGGGGAACCCGCTGCTTGCGGACAATCCCTCGCTGCTGACGCCACATTCCGCGGCGCTCAGCGAGGAGGCGGTGCGGCGGATGGCCTACCGGGCGGCCCGGAACATCCTGGACCATTTCGAAGGCCAGTTGGCGCCGGAGTTCGTGTTCGGGGGATAGAGCCACGCCCGCTGCCCCGGACTTGATCCGGGGCCTCGACGATCATCGGAAATCATCGAGGTCCCGGCTCGAGGCCGGGACATTGGTCTTATTGGCTCAAATACGGCGACCCGTCGGGTAGCATGTCCCGCATCACCTTGAGCTCGATCGCGCCCAGCAGCCGGAACGACAGCGCCTTGCCGTGGCGGTCGATCGCCAGCGAGGCGTTCACCCCGCCGCCCAGCGTGTCCTCGATGACGAAGTTGAGCGCGCGCAGGTTCTCGAGCATATAGCGTTTGACGCTGGTGGCTCCGAGCGGCGCGAAGACCTGGTGCACGCGGGCCTCGGTGACCTCGTCCCGGATCAATGGCCAGGCCTCCGCCCGGTAGGCGATGACCGAGATATTCGACGTGTCGCCCTTGTCGCCCGCGCGTCCATGGGCGATGGCGTGGAGCGGCACGCGCAACGTGTTCGGCCGCTCGATCATGGGGATACGACCTCGACCCGGATATTCGGCTCGACCTCGGCGCGGGGGATCAGGATCGAGCCGGTCGCAAGCTGGGCGGTCAGCGAACTGCGGAACCCGCCCCCGCCCGCGGGGCCCGAGCAATAGAGCGCCTGCAATTCCTCGATCAGCACGTTCGCCTGCGCCTTGTCGTCGCGGATCATGGCGAGCCGCACCCGGTAATCGCCGTCCGCCGGCAGTCCGCGCCCCAGGGTCTCGGCCAGGTTCCCCCGGTCCAGCCCCGCGCCGCCGCCGATCAGGTCGATGGCGATGGGGGCGTTCAGCCCCTGTTCGCGCAGCCGGGTCTCGACGATGCGGCCGGCGAGCTCGGCACGCGCCAGAGCGTTCGGGCCGGAATAGGAAAGCTCGGCCTCGGCCATCCAGCCGTTCTCGACACAGATCGTGGCTTTGAGCATCTCTGGCCGGGCATGGCCGCGCACGCCCTCGACCGTGACCCGATCGGGCCCTGTTTCGGTCAGCGTCATTTGGGTGATGTCGCAGGCCGCCTCGGGCACCAGATAGGCGGCCGGGTCGTGCATCTCGTAGAGCACCTGTTCGGTCACGGTCGCCCGGCTGACCACCCCGCCGGTGCCGCTGGGCTTCGAGACCGTGAAGCTGCCGTCGGGCGCGGCCTCGGCCACCGGAAAGCCCACATGGGCCAGATCCGGCACGTCCTTGAAGCCTGGATCGGCGAAATATGCGCCGGTCATTTGAGCACCGCATTCGAGCAGATGGCCGCAGATCGTGCCGGCGGCCATGTGGTCGAGCTGGTCCTCGTCCCAGCCGAATTCGTGCATGAGCGGCCCCAGCACCAGGGCGCTGTCGGTGGTGCGGCCGACCAGCACAACATCGGCCCCGGTCGCCAGCGCGTCGCGGACCGGAACGGCGCCCAGATAGACATTGGCGGCGGTGATTTGGCGGTCCAACAGCGCCGCGCCGTCGAGCCGGGGATAGGTCCGAAGCGTGTCGTCCTGGATGGTCTCTCGCAGATCATCGCCCAGCACGACGGCAACGCGCGGCGGGGTCAGACCCAGCTCGCGGGCCAGCGCCTGCACCCGCCGGGCGCCCGCCACCGGGTTGGCGGCGCCCAGATTGGAAACGATGCGCACCCCATGGGCCAGCGTGTCCTTCAGCACCAGCTCCAGATAGCGGCCAAGAAACGGCGAATAGCCCCGCTCGGGATCGCGGGACCGGTCAAGCTGTGCGAGCGCGAGGGTCCGCTCGCCCAGGCATTCGTAGATCAGATAGCGCGGGTCGTCCTGCTCGCTCAGGTGCCGCACCACCGGCACGGCCGCGTCGTAGCGGTCACCGGCGAAACCCGCACCGCAGCCGATATGGAGGGCGTTTGTCATGGCTTCACCGGCCCCATAAAGCCGAAATCGCAGCCCTGATCGGCCTGCAGCACCTCTGTCGCATAGAGCCGGTCATAGCCGCGCAGCGCCGCCGGGTCGCGGGCGGCGGTTACCAGCTCCTCGCGCCGGCGCGCCAGTTCCGCCTCGTCGACCAGCAGGTCCAATCGCCGATCGCTGACCGAAAGGCGGATGCGGTCGCCGTCGCGCACCAGCGCAAGTGGCCCCGCCGCCGCCGCCTCGGGCGTCACATGCAGCACGATGGTGCCGAAGGCGGTGCCGGACATGCGGGCGTCCGATATCCGCACCATGTCCTTGACGCCCCTGGCCGACAGCTTCTTCGGGATCGGCAGGTAACCCGCCTCGGGCATTCCCGACGGACTGGTCGGCCCGGCGTTCTGCAAGACCAGGAAATCGTCCGGCTCCACGTCCAGGTCCGGGTCGTCGATCCGCGCCGCCAGGTCCTCGAGCGAGGCGAAGATGACGGCGCGGCCCTCGCGCTCGAACAGCTCCTTGGTCGCCGCCGAACGCTTCAGGATCGCGCCACGGGGCGCCAGCGAGCCGAAAAGCGCCACCAGCCCGCCGACGGGCTCGACCGGCTCGGCCGCGCTGGCGATGATGGTCCGGTCAACTGGCTCGGCGGGCGCGTCCAGCCGGTCGCCCAGGGTTTCGCCGGTCACGGTCAGGGCATCGAGGTTCAGGAGCGGCCTCAGCTCGCGCAGCACCGCGCCGAGGCCGCCCGCGTAGAAGAAATCCTCCATGTAGCCGGTGCCGACGGGCTTGAGGTTCACCAGAACCTGCGTCGTCCCGGAGAGTTCGTTCAGCCAGTCGAGCGCAACCTCGACCCCCACCCGCCGGGCGATCGCGGTCAGATGGATGATGGCGTTGGTCGAGCCGCCGAGGGCCAGCAGCACCCGCAGCGCGTTCCCGACCGAGGCCTGCGTGATCACCTGGCTCGGCCGGACCGGGTTCTCCAGAAGCCGCGCCGCAGCCGCGCCGGTTGCCTCCGCCGCCCGCAGCCGGTCGGCGTGGACCGCCGGGATCGCCGCAGTGCCGGGCAGCGACATGCCCAAAGCCTCGGCGATGCAGGCCATGGTCGAGGCAGTGCCCATCACCGCGCAGGTGCCGGCGGTGGTGGCCAGCCGCATTTCGACCTTGGATATTTCGTCGGCATCCACCTCACCGGCGCGGAACTTGCCCCAGTAGCGGCGGCAATCGGTGCAGGCGCCCAGACGTTCCATTCCGTGCCGCGAGGTCATCATCGGTCCCGCGACCAGCTGAATCGCCGGCAGATCGGCCGACGCCGCCCCCATCAACTGCGCCGGCACGGTCTTGTCGCAGCCCCCCATCAGCACAACCGCGTCCATCGGCTGGGCGCGGATCATCTCCTCGGTGTCCATCGCCATCAGATTGCGGAACTTGAGGCTGGTCGGGTTCAGGAACACTTCGCCCAGCGAGACGGTCGGAAACTCCACCGGCAGGGCGCCAGCGGCCAGCACCCCTCGCTTGATCGCTTCCAGCAGCTCTGGGAAGTGGCGGTGGCAATTGTTGAAACCGGACCCGGTATAGGCGATGCCGACGATCTTCTTCGCCAGCATCTCGCGGGAATAGCCCATCGAGCTGGCAAACGACCGGCGCAGGTAGATCGAGAAATCCCGGTCACCGTAATTGGTCAGCCCGCGCGCGAATCCATGCGGCTTGTCGGATGCGTCGTCGCCCATATTTCCCCCAGCAAATGCTCAGGCCAATTGGGTAGCCCGATCACGGGGCCTGGGCAATCGCTCAGCCGTTGCGATAGGTATAGGCATAGCCGTTCAAGGCCGGCGCCCCGCCCAGATGGGCGTAGAGGACGCGCGCGCCTTCCGGGAAGTAACCCTTTTTCACCAAATCGATCATGCCTTGCATGGATTTTCCCTCGTAGACCGGGTCGGTGATCATCGCTTCGGTCCGGGCGGCGAACCGGATCGCCTCGCTGGTCTCGGCGCTTGGCACGCCATAGGCGGGATAGGCGTAGTCCGGCAGGATGACGATCTCGCCGTCGCGGACAGCGCGGCCGAGCTCGACCAGGTCCGCCGTGTTGTCGACGATCTGGCGCACCTGGGCGCGGGTCTGATCGAGCGTGCCCGAGGCGTCGATCCCGATCACCCGGTCGGCCCGGTCATCCGCCGCGAAGCCGACGATCATGCCCGATTGCGTCGAACCAGTGACGACGCAGACAATGATGTAGTCAAAGGTGAGGCCGAGGTCCTTTTCCTGTGCGCGGACCTCCTCGGCGAAGCCCACATAGCCGAGCCCGCCCAGCTTGTGGACCGAGGCGCCCGCCGGAATGCCGTAGGGCTTGCCGCCGGCATCCCTGACCGATTGGATCGCTTCCTCCCAGCTTTTGCGGATGCCGATATCGAACCCGTCCTCGACGATGCGGCTGTCGGCGCCCATCAGCCGGGTCAGCATGATGTTGCCGACCCGGTCGTAGACCGCATCCTCGTGGGGCACCCAGCTTTCTTGGACGACGACGCATTTCATCCCCAGCTTGGCGGCGACTGCCGCGACCATGCGGGTGTGGTTCGACTGAACCCCGCCGATCGAGACCAGCGTATCGGCGTTCGAGGCGATCGCATCGGGCACGATGTATTCGAGCTTCCTCAGCTTGTTGCCGCCGAGAGCAAGCCCGGAATTGCAATCGTCGCGCTTTGCCCAGATCTCGACCTTGCCGCCCAAGGCATCGGTCATGCGGGGCAGGAACTCGACCGGGGTCGGGCCGAAGGTCAGGGGATAGCGTTCAAACTTGGCAAGGTTCATTTGGCGGGATCCTGGTTCTCGGAGCCCCAACCATAATGTCGGTGCGAGGGCCCGGTCGAGGGCGAAAGCCGCACCGCCTGCGCCCAGTGGCGCCCTGGCGTCTGCCCTCAGGCCGGCATCGGGGCCGCGTTCTCCAGCAGCTTGGCGTCGACCAGGGCGGCGATCTCATCCACGGCGGGGACCCCCACGCCGGTCTGCCGCGACAGGAGCTGGACCAACTTGTCCAGCCGCTCGATTGCCGGCGCGCCCGCATCCAAGGCCCGTGCGGCGGAGGAGGGCCGGATCAGGCTCTCGGCCGCTTTCGCATATTTCTCGAACGGAACCAGATCTCCGGGCTTTGCGCCCAACCTCTCGCAGAGCGTGCCGACCGCGGCGTAGATCCGGCGCGAGAGCTCCAGATCGCCGTGCACCGCATCGCGGATCGAGATCGGCGCGCCAGATGTCACGCAGCGGTAGTTGCCGGTGACCAGCATCGCCCATTTCGCCAGCGGCACGAAGAGCGAGTCGTGGACGCGCAGCTTGACGGGCAACTCGATTTGGCCGGAACCGAAGCGCAGCGCCTCGATATTGGCCTCCATCCGGCGCAGCAGATCCGTGTGGGCGTCATCGGCGAACGGGGCTACCTTGAAGTTCGTTGGCAGGTTCACCTGCAGGACGTTGAGCGGCTCGCCCGGGGGGCGCATCGCCTGGGGGTCGGGGCTGGCCAGCGTCATCAGGCCGGGCGCAAAGCCGCGCCAGACGCTATAGTCGGTGTAGGCGCTGGCGAGGCCGTCGGGATCGATCGCCGCGATACGCGCCAGGAACGGTGGCGGCGGCATGTTCATGATCGACATGGTCGGGCGCGCGGACCGGGCGATGCGCGCGATCAGATCCTTGACCTCGGGCGCGCGGTATTGCGGCTCCTGCATAGCCAGGCCGACAATGTCGAAGGACTTTGGATCGACCTCGGTGGGTCCGGCGGCGGACAAACGGCCCGGGCCGTCCCGGCTGTCCAGCTCGACGAAATCGTCATGCCCACGAGGTTTGATGCGCACCCGCGCGCCATCGGCGTTGAAGAGCGCGACCTCCTCGGGCAGGCAAACCAATGTGACGTCGTGTCCGGCGAGAACCAGCTTTGTCGCAAGCAATGATCCGTAGGACGCCCCCAGCATGAGCATCGAAATAGGCAATTGATCCTCCCAATGTCTTTGGGGCACGGGTCGCGCCCACGCCCTTACCCTGGCCCTTTCGAAAATCGTTTCCAGACCTTGGGATTTCGGAGCATGGAAACGTAAGAATGTTGCTCGATTTTGAATCTTCCTCCGCCGCGTCAGCGGTGCCGGACTAGCTCGACCGTAAGGCGCTGGCCGGCAGCAAGCCACCCGCCTTCCCGGTGCGGCCTGGCGATCGGGACCAGGCGTTGGGCCTGGCCCTCGAATTGGTGGCCGGCGGCAATCCATTCGACGCCGCCACCCGGGCGCTGCAGGTCACGCTGCTTTGGCGGGGCAGGCCGGTCGCGAATCACCAAATCACCGTGATTTCCGAGGACGGCGAAACGGTCCGGCGCCACAGGGTGATGACCGACGCGACGGGTCGCGCCTCGATCGCGCTCGTGTCTGGCCGGTCCTATCTTCTGAACGCAGTGCGCCTCGAGCCCGCAGACAAACCACCTGTGGTGTGGCAAAGCCATTGGGCGTCGCTGACTTTCGCCGCCGCGCGCGGGTGAGGCTGCCCGGCAATCCGCTATGCCGACGTTGGTCACGATACCGACAGAACAACTCGGAGCGGTCGGAAGGACGCTAAGCCGGGTGACGTTCTTCGCAGCAAACGCGGCGCCAACTAACCGATGGGGGACGGCTCCACGATAGGTGTGCCTCTGCGCCTGCGAGTTCCGTGTCACGGTTGGACGGCAGGTATTCGCCTATTTCGGCGGCTTAGCGCTCCATCAATGTCTGCGGGCCTGTACTAGATACCCTTCGATGGTGTCTTCGCCGAGGGCTTTTGCGGCTTCTAATCGATGCAGACCTTCGACCAGAACAAAGCGATCGCCGTCAGCGCGCACCTGGATCGGCGTGGTTTGGCCATCCTCAAGCATACTCTCAGCGAGCTGCGCGACCCTGGATGGTTCGAGTGTTCCCCGACGCTTCGCGGGGACATAAATATTTGCGACCACGAACGTTTCTTTTTTCATCATCTGACTTCTCCCACGCGCTGGAAGGCCGGGCGGGGTCAGTCTACGGAATGATCCACGCATGTCGACAGAAAGCGGCTTAGGCTCACAACCCCGGATCGCCTGTCTCTCGTCAGATATTGGCCGATGCATCTGCGCGATCGCCGGGACCGTAAACGGGCAGCATTGGGCCTTTGTTCCGCAGCCGGGCTCCGAGCAATCTGGTTGCATTGCCTATGGCCCGGCTAGTGCGCAATCCGAATTGCCTTCGGAGGCGAGCTTTCCGGCGTTTAGGCGGCCGTTCGAAGTGCGGTCGCGAGGCCTTCGAAGTAGAAGGTTGCCGGAACGTCGAGGACGTTGACGACCTGCCGCATTAACTCCGGGTCGACGCGTACCATGCCCGCCTCAAACGCTTGAATCTGTGACGGCGAGACACCGAGCATCACTGCAAGCTCTGCCTCGGAAAGCTTTAGATTGCGCCGGCTCTGCCGGATTTTTTCTCCGACATGGACATCAAACGGATGCTTCATCTGAGAACCCCCACCCCCATTCGTTTCAAGCCGATTGAGCAAATCCCACATAAAACTGAAACGCAAAATCTAGAATACGCGAGCAGCAGGAGCATCTAGACCCTACTTTCGGGCGGTTTTTTGACAAGCCAGAGCGATCTTCAGCCACATTTCGCAAGCGCCGCGCCGAACGTTGTTGACCGAAATCAAGATGCTGTGCGGCCCCTCTCCGGCTCTCCTGAATTGGGCTCATCCGAACCCTCCAAGCGGACCACTTCAATGGGGCTGCTCCATTGGTGCAAAAAAGTTCGTTCCATTTCATCACGACCCATCCCATGATGACGATACGCTTGATCGCTTTACCGACGATGCGGTTCGCGTCTTCAACCCCGACTTTGCCGTATTCCGCGGCCGTGAGGACGATGTCATTGAGGTCGGAGCAAAGCGATAGAAGATCAATGATTGAAGCGGAAATGCGTCCACCAGTTCGAGTAAGATAGAAATTCATGAAAGAGAAACTTCGGGGCTCAGCCGGCAATGTCGTCAATCCAGGAATGGTTAAAATCGATTGAGCTCGAAGAGTATTCGGAGCGGTTCCTTGACGCACGGATCAGCACCGATTTGCTTCCGGATCTAACGGAAGATGATCTCGAGAAGCTCGAGATACCACTCGGCGACCGGAAGCGCATTTTGCGCGCAATTGCGTCGCTCGCAGAGACCCCGGAGGATGCGAACGAAGAGGCAGCAAGTGAGCACCGACTTAAAGATCCTTCTGAAGAAATTCCTGAACCGGTGCAGCTCCGCCAGATCACAGTCGTCTTCATCGACCTCGTCGGATCAACCGAACTCTCCGAGCGTCTTGATCTAGAGACCTACAAGGATCTGATCCGTGGCTATCATGTCGCCTGCACTCGCGTGGTCACAGCCCATGGAGGTTTCGTTTCCCAATACGCCGGTGACGGTGTGATGGCCTATTTCGGCTACCCGCGCGCGCAAGAGGATGACCCGGAGCGGGCCGTCGTTGCTGGTCTTGCCGTGGTCAAAGAGGTCTCGGCGACGCCGACCGGGCTACCGCGGAGCCTTGCCGCGCGTGTTGGTATTGCTACCGGTCAGGTCGTGATCGATGGCTTGGTGTACGAGGGTGTCGAGACCGTTCGATCCGCCATGGGGGAAATTCCGAATCTTGCTGCCAGGCTCCAAGCGCTCGCGGAGCCGGGTCAGGTCCTGATCAGTTCGACAACCAGGCGTTTGTTGGGAAACGAGTTTGTATGTGACGACGTAGGGTCTCAAGATATCAAAGGGTTCAAAGAAAAACTTCAGGTTTTCAGAGTGCGCGAAATCATGCGTTCGGTCTCGCGCTTTGAGGCGCATCAGCGCGGTAGCTGGACACCGTTCGTGAACCGAGAGGAGGAGCGCAATCTGCTCGGCCGCCGTTGGGAGCAGGCGTGCGGCGGTAAAGGCAATGTCGTTCTGCTCTCGGGCGAACCTGGGATCGGAAAGTCGCGCCTTGCACGCGAACTTGCCGGTGAAGCGGGCAGTGAAGCCTCGATGCGCTTGCAATTTCAATGTTCGGCGCACCACACGCAGAGCGCTCTATACCCGGTGGTCGCACATCTCGAACATGCAGCACGGATCAATTCGGACGACCCGCCAGACGAAAAGCTGCAGAAGATCACCGAGCTACTTTCAAACTCGCCGGAGGATTCGAAAAATCTGTATCACTTCGCCCGCCTCTTATCGGTCGGCGACGACGAGCAGGAGTTCGCCCCAGGCGCAGCCAATCGCCGCCGCCGGGAAGAGATGATGAAAGCGCTGATCGACCGATTGCTGAGGTTGGCAGTGAGCAACCCCCTTCTCGTCATCTTCGAGGATCTGCATTGGATCGACCCGACGTCGCAAGAGCTATTGGACCTGTTCATCGAACGGCTCGCTGGAAAGCGGATTTTGCTCGTCTGCACATTTCGTCACGAATATTCCCCGCCTTGGACAGGGCTCGCGCATGTCACTCGGCTCGATGTAAACCGCTTAAGCCGACAGGAGTCGGCAACGATCGTGAGCCAGCTCACCGAGAATAAGGATGACCTCGTCGCCGCGGTAGACGCCATTGTCGCGAAGACCGACGGTGTGCCGCTATTCATCGAAGAACTCACCAAGGCGGCGATTGAGGCGGCGGCGGAGCCGCAAGGTCGGAGCCCGCTCACCGATCCCCTCGCGCTACCGTCGACACTTAAGGATTCTCTTATGTCACGGCTTGATCGCCTGCCGCTGGCCGAGAAGGTGATGCCGGTAGGCGCAGCGATTGGCAGGCGCTTCTCACATCAGATCTTGGCGGCGGTCACAGGGCTTGACGACACCGTTTTGGCACCGGCTCTGAGGCAACTCGTCGATGCCGAGCTCCTTTTCCAACGCGGAGAGCCGCCTGACGCAACCTATACCTTCAAGCATGCTCTAGTGCAGGACGTCGCATACGAGAGCGTGCTGAAAAGCCGCATGCGCAACCTACATGCGCGCATCGCAGCGACAATCGAGGAACGCTTTCCGCAAATCATCGAAAGCCGCCCAGAGGTTGCTGCCCGCCACCTCACGCGCGCGCATCAACATGAACGGGCGCTGTACTATTGGGAAATGGCGGCGGAAAAGGCGATCGCGCGGTCAGCCAACAGTGAGGCGGTGTCACATATCGAGGCGGCGCTGCAGGAACTGGCTCACGAGACAGATCGTGCCGCTAGTGATCGCAAGGAAATTCGCCTTCGCGAGATGCTATGCGTTCCCTTGGAGGCACGTAGCTGGGGTTCCGACGACATCGCCGAAAACCTCAACCGATTGCACGATCTGGTTGCCGGTCTGGGTGACTCGGCAAGACTTTTCACGATCCTGCACGGTCTCTGCGGGACGCACATCATAAGCGGCAACATCGAACTCGCACGCAAAGACGCTTTGAAATTGATCGAGATCGCCGAGAGCAACAATGACCAGACGTTTATCGTCCTCGGGCATCACGCCCTTGGAATGGTGTCCTTCTTCCTTGGCCTGTTTGATGAGGCAATCAAGTGCTTCGAGCGGGCGATCGATCGACGCGCAAACGTCGCGGACTCTGCGCTACAAAAATATTACGTTGCCGATCCGGAAGTAGTCGGCCGATGCATGCAAGCCTGGGCAAGAGCGCTGATCAATGTCGATTGCGTGGAGCGTAGCGACAAGACGCTAAACCGCGCCCTTAAGCTGACCGAAGCTGCACAGCATGACTTCACGCGAGCGTATGGATTGTCAATTCTCGCTTCGGCGTGCCAGGCGCGGGGCGACGCCGAGGCAACGCTCGATTTGGCGCGTCGGGCGCGTCAGCTAAGCCGCCGGGACAACTTCACCTATTGGGAGGCCTGGTCGCAGATTCTCCTCGGCTGGGCCACTGCCATGACCGGGAAGACAGATCACGGGATTGCCAGGCTGCGCGACGGGTTGGAGATGTATGTCAAGACCGGCTCGCGCCAGATTGTGCCTTACGCGAACGCGTTGCTGGCGGAGGCTTGCCTAACCTCTGGCCGCATTAGAGATGGTCTCGTTGCTCTGGAGGAGATCGAAGAGGCAAGCGCGGGCCAGAGCGTCCACTTCTATGACTCTCGCATCATGAGATTGCGAGAGCGCCTGGAGGAGGCAGATGGCGGCGGCACGGCAGTGAAGCCGTGACGCCACGCAGGTGCTTTATCGTCAGCGGGTGTTGATCAGCAACGGATCCGCGCACCGGCCCAAGCAGTAGAAAGGTGGACCTTGGAGGTCGGCGTAAGTCGCAGGCGGCTGATCGACGAACATCATGTCGATGCAGCTGTCGGCATCGGTCTGATAAAGCCGCGCATACTCAGGATCGGACGGATCGAGCAGCGTGAAATTCGCCGGACTGCCCCATTGGAAATTATCGTCACGCCAGACATCCGTGACCCCGATCGCGGTCCCGTTGGCCCAAAGCTTATACATGAAGCCTAGGCTCTCGACACGGTCGAGCATCTCGGGGCTGAAGGCCAGGGTTCCCGGGAAGGGATCATCGCGGTTGTTGCTGTGGGGCACGACGGTGAAGCCGCCGGGATCGACTTCGACCTTATATTTGTAGGCAGTCACGCGCGCCGGTGGCACACCCAGGCCCGGTGTGACGACGCTGCGCGAGATATAGGTGACCGCCTCGATCAGCCCGCTGCCATCGCTCGAGTCGTACTCGTAATCAAGAATCTGGCCGCTCATCGAGACGACGACACGGGCCTGACCGTTGAAATTGTTACCCTGTAGCCCTTGCTCGGTCAGGTCGAGGAAAGCGTGCCCAAGAACGCCGCCCAGACCGGTCAGGCCCGGAACACTTTCTGCTGAGTCGAGGTTCGCCGTGCGGATGTGCTGGATACGATGGCCGAGGCTACCGTGGCCGGCAACGCTGCTATACTCTGACAGCGTTTTCCGAATTGCACCGATGTTCGACAGCGCGATTGTGCCGCGATTTCCATCGACGACAAGTTCGTTCGACTCAATTCCATTGGAGGGCGATTGCATCATCATCACAGGCACCTCTGCCCCAGAGGTGCATGCGGCAATGGTCAGCGACAACGCCAACGCCAAAAGACATTTCGATTTTCCGGTAATCATTTTCCGCCTCCTGCGGTTTCGTTTGAAAGCGCGCGAAGCAGCTTCTAAGTCTCTCACACACGTTTGAGCGCAGTCAATTCGATTAGCGGAATTCGAAGCTTAGCAATGTTCTTTGGCTCCAAATAAGAACCGCCATCAGGCGTTGGTGAGGTCTCAAAATTGGAGGCAGATCGGACGACGTTCAACATGGTTTCATCACTTCAAGAGCAGCCGAGACCTTTCCGTTCCGGTTAGCGAGTGAGGAATAATTTCGTGCCTATCGCTCAATGTCCGGCGATCGACGCTTCGTCTGGTTTGGGTCATAGGGCGACATCCAGGGCGGCTGCCGGTTAGGCCTCAAATGCGCCGGAAGGCCGACATTCGCCTCCAGCGTCAACTATGTGCCGATCAACGGACCTTCGCCCGGCCGTCGCGGAACGTCCTGTTTTGCCACTTCCGGACATCGGCGTTCTTCTGCCGATGGGCGATTTAGCAGATCGGCAGTTTACCCGATTGGGTCATCGATGGAGATGCGCGCGGGCGCGAGTCGTAAATATTTGGGCAGCTGAAAGCGATACACTTGTAGGTTGAAAAAATCGTTTTGAATCAAAAGCGATTGTTCAGTTCTGGGCCGTTTGGTAATTTTTGCATTCAAGATAAGGGGGTGGATATGATCAGACCAACCAACATCGCTCCGCCGAGCCAGGCAGTAGAGGCAATTGCCAACAACGTACCGGAAGAACACGCACCGGAACTGCCATCGAAAGAACTGCCTAGTCTTCCGGATCGTCCGGAAGTGCCGACGGAGTTACCGGAACCAACTGCACAGCAGTTCCCCGAGGTAAGCCTGCCGGAGGCGGCCACCAGCAACACTCCGGAAGAGCACGCACCGGAGCTGCCTTCGATGGACCTGCCGGAGTTACCGGACCGTCCGGACACGCCCGCGGAAGTGCCAGAGTTCTCTGCGCCGGAGTTCCCCGAGCTGAGCCTGCCGGAAGCAACCGCGGCCGCTCAAGCCGATCTACCGGAGATTCCTGCCGCGGACCTACCAGACGTTTTTGATATCTGGATCTGACGCGCCAAAGGCGAGAGTCCTGATGCGCAACGGGAGCGCGCAAACCTTTCGGTAATCAGGCTCTAACATGCCGCCCAGCCATTTGGGGAATGGCTGGGCGGTTTGGCGTTGAGCCTCCTCAACCAACGCCGCTCACTCAGTTGGCTAGGATGACAGACGGTGGAGGCGAACGATCATTGCGAGCCGGACGCGGTCATAAGGCATCTTAGGGTCATGAGTACGCATTCAGCTTGCGCCTGATCCAGGTCTGAAATGTGCCAATGATTCGACCTTCGCTGCCATGGATTTGCTGCAACGGATACGGATGGCCGCTTTCAGAACAGTGGAGGGTCATCTGATCGAGCGAGTGAACGGCGGCTGCGGGCCGAATGAGACCTTATGCACAGAGTGTCCGTAGTTCGCTCGATGATTGACGTTTGGCACAGCCGGTCGAAGGTCTCGATTGTGACAGAGGCCGACATTCCGTTGCAGCGCGACTGCGATTGATTCCACCAGCCCATGCCGCCAATCTTTCTCCTACGGGAGACGTCCAGTGGAGCGCCGCCTAGCCGCGATTTCGGACACCAACATTGTTGGTTGCTCCTGACGTATGGCGGCTGGCTAGCCTTTATTCAGTCCGCATGGAAGAGGAGGTAGCGGCACGCTTTCCGCGCTGAAGCATTTTCGGACCGAAGTGTTTGACCCTGAAACGGCAAGACACGACGGTAGGATCTTCAAGATGATGGGCGATGGCTCGCCGGTGGTCTCTGCCGGCCCAAGCAGGATTTGCTGAGCCGCCGCACAAACGCGGCCGCAAGGGACTAGGGAGGTTCGATTGTTAAAGGACGTGGAGACTCTGGCCGCGGCGCTGGCAGGGGAAGCCCAAGCGAATTCCCGTTGGCGCCGTGCTGAATGCATTAATCTGATCCCCTCGGAGCAGCCGTGCTCCGCCTACATTGACGCCCTCGTCACGGCCGACCCCGCGGGACGCTACAACGAGCACATCGGCGCCACTTGCTACTACAAGGGCACCAGCTTCATCATGGAGGTGGAGGAACGGCTCAAGGAGGCGTTGCGCAAGTTCTTCGACTGCACCCGGATCGAGCCCCGGGTCATCAGTGGCCAGATGGCCAACGACACGGTCTACGATGCGTTCAAGGCATTCCGGAGCGGCAAGGCGGGTGGCCAGCGGCGCCTGATCTCGCGCGTTCTGGTTCATGATCTGATCCGGGGCGGGCATCTGAGCGCCCAGCCGATGGGGGCGCTGAAGAACTACCTGGCGACAGACCCGGAGACCGGCCGTCCGGCTGCCGATCATTTCCCGGCAGAAGCGGACAATCCCTACCGGATCGATGTTGCGGCAACCAAGGAACTAATTCTCCGCGCCCGGCCGGAACTGTTGGTGTTCGGCCGCAGTGTGATCATCGAAACCGAGCCGGTTCGCGAAATTGCGGAGTTCGTCCACGCTGAATTCGGCGCCGACAATCCTGGGCGCCCGCTGATCATGTATGATGGAGCCCATGTTCTGGGATTGCTCGGTCCCGCGTTTCAGTCTCCGTTGGCGGAGGGAGCGGACATCGTCACCGGCTCGACGCACAAAACCTTTTTCGGACCCCAGCGCGGGGTCATTCTGAGTAACATCGCGCCGGGCTCCGCCTTCGATCCGTTCTGGCATCTGATCGAGCGGCGCACCTTCCCAGGCCATGTAAGCAACCATCACTTGGGCACTATGCTGGGGCTGCTTGGTGCAACTTACGAAATGCTGCGCTTCCGCTCCGAGTATCCCGGGCAGGTGATCGCCAACGCCAAGGCCTTTGCCCGGGCGCTGGCTGATCAGGGGCTGACGATCGAGGGCGATCCTGGGAATGATTATACCGATACCCACCAGGTTCTGCTGCGCACACCGAAGGGTAAGGGCGAGGAGGTCGCCACACGGCTGGAGGCCAACAACGTCATCACCAACCCCCAGGCCTTCTACGACGACCCCGGCTTCGCCGCCGCGAGCGGGGTCCGGATGGGCACTCAGGAGATGACCCGATGCGGCATGAGACCGGACGATTTTCGCGAACTTGCCGCGTTGCTGGCCGCAATCGTTGGCGGTGGGGATGGAGCCGAGGATGCATGGCGCGAGGACGTCACACGCTTTCGTAAGCGGTTCACCTCGATGCAATATTGCTTCTGAATTGTTTCTGGCCGCGGGGCAAAGGACGCACTGAGGCAAACCTTGCCTCGCACCTTGGAATTGATCTGAATCGATGCGCGAAACGGCCACAGGCGCTTGTCTGCAACCATTGTGAAGATTGGCTTTTTGATAAATCCAGTCGCCGGCATGGGCGGAAAGATCGGCCTCAAGGGGACTGATGGGCTCGCCGATGAGGCCGTGAGGTTGGGGGCAACGCCGATTGCCGCGGACCGTGCGCTGGCGTCGCTGAAACCGTTAAAGGCACTGATTTCGGGGCGCCGGATGGAGCGGGATCTCGATTGGGTAACCTGTTCAGGCGCGATGGGTGGTGACGCGCTGCGGATCACCAGTTTCGAGAGTATCGAGATTGTCCACCAAGCGTCGTCACCCACCACCGTCGACGACACCGTTCAGGCCGTGCAGAGCTTTCTTGAGGCCGGGGTTGACCTGATCCTCTTTTGCGGTGGTGATGGGACGGCGCGCGACATCGCGACCGCGACCGCGAAAACTGTCCCGATCCTTGGCATACCGTCCGGCGTGAAAATGTATTCGGGAGTATTCGGCATCACGCCTGAGCGCGTAGCAAAGGTTGTCTTTGCATTTCTGGAAGGCCGGGTTCAGGCGGCGGAGGCCGATCTCCTGGATCTCGATGAGGAGCGCTACCGCTGTGGCGAGTGGGTCATCCGACCCGTCGGTTCGGCGCTGACGCCCTTCGAGCCAACCTTGACGCAAACCGCGAAGGCCTTCGCCGTCGAGGCCAGCGAAGCCCAGGCGAAAGCAGAAATCGCTGATGATCTCCGCGACCAGATCAGCGCTTGTCGGGACACGGTTTTCCTGTTCGGCCCCGGAACGACCGTACAGTCAGTCGCAGAACATGTTGGCGTCGAGAAGACGCTGCTGGGGATCGACGCGTTCTTGAACGGTCGATTGGTGGAGCGGGATCTGAATGAGCGCGCCATCCTCAGGCTGCTCGGCGACAAGAAGAACGCGGTGCTCGTCCTCAGCCCGATTGGCGCTCAGGGATTTGTTCTGGGCCGTGGGAACCTTCAGCTGAGTCCCGAGGTCATCCGCAGGATTGGCACGGGAAATATTGTTGTCGTGGCGACTCCGGCGAAGCTGCAGCGGACGCCAGTGCTTCACTTCGACACCGGGGACGCTGCTCTCGACCGGGAGCTCGGTCGGAACGGCTACCTTTCCGTTGTCATCGGCTATCACTTGCGGCGGATGGTTCCCGTCGGTTGACGCACGTCAAGGCCCGGACCGCTGCCGACGTGGATGTTTCCACCATGGTCAATCGCGGAATGATTGAGTCCCGACATTCCGAAACCGAGCATGCGGAAATGATCCGCACAATCGGTATCGCTTCGGCCGAGCAGCTTTTCGCCGACGTGCCCAAGCCCCTGCGTTTCCCGTCCCTCGACCTGCCGGAACCGTTGGCCGAGGCTGATCTTGCCCGCGAACTACGGGGGCAGGCCCGACGCAACACTCCCATCGAGGACCGGCCCTGTTTTCTGGGCGCCGGCAGCTACCGCCACTTCATTCCGGCGACCGTCGACTATGTGCTGCAGCGGGGCGAGTTTTACACCGCCTATACCCCCTATCAGCCCGAACTGAGCCAGGGGATGCTGCAAGCGATGTTCGAGTATCAGAGCATGATCTGCCAACTGACCGGAATGGAGGTCAGCAACGCCAGCCATTACGACGGAGCGACGTCACTCGCCGAGGCTATTCTGCTGGCCCTCGACGCAACCGGGGATGCACGCGACCGGATTGTCATGTCCCCTGCGGTCCATCCCCACTACCGCGAAGTTGCCACAACCTACCTCCAGGGAACCAATGCGGAGATTCTAGTTCCCGACGATCCGGCGATCGCCGCTTCCGGGCTCCTGCCATTCGTCGATTCCAGCACTGCGGCCGTTGTGGTCCAGAATCCGAACTTCTTCGGCCTCTCGGAACAAATCGACGGGCTCGCGCAGGTCGTGCACGGGCTTGGGGCGCTGCTGATCGTCGTCTCCGATCCAATTGCTCTTGGCCTCTTCCAACCACCGGGTGCCTATGGCGCCGATGTGGTGGTCGCCGATGGCCAGCCGTTGGGCCTGCCGCCCAATTTCGGAGGCCCGTCGCTCGGCATCTTTGCGACCCGGCGCGAGCATATCCGCCGTCTCGTCGGCCGTGTCGTTGGCGAGACCGCCGACACCGAGGGACGGCGCGGCTATGTGCTCACACTGGCAACCCGCGAGCAGCATATCCGCCGCGAGCGGGCGACCAGCAACATCTGCACCAACTCGGCCCTCGGTGCCCTGGCCGCCGCAGTGTATCTGGCAACGCTGGGAAAGCCGGGTTTGCGGGAGGTGGCGGAGCTCTGCTTCAACAAGAGCCATTACGCAGCCAAGCAGATTTCGGCCATTCCCAAGGTGAAGGTGAACGCAAACGCGCAGGGCCGTGATTTCTTCAAGGAGTTTGTCATCGAACTCACGCGGCCCGCGAGGGACGTGAACGCCATCCTGCTCGAGGATCATGAAATTATCGGCGGTTATGACCTTGGAGGGTCATTCCCTGGCCACGAGAACCAGATGCTGCTCGCGGTGACCGAGCTCAATACACGGGCAGAGATCGACAATCTGGTCCATGCCCTCGCAGGAGTGGTCTCGTGACCAATACGTCACCAAAGCACACGGAGCCGCTCGAACGGACGCTCTACGAGCAGAGCGTGGCGGGCCGCCGGGCGATCACCCTGCCCAAAGCGGACGTGCCGGATGCGCCCCTGCCAGACGCCCAGCTCAGAGCCGATAACGGGCTGCCGGAGCTTTCCGAGTCACAGATCGTGCGGCATTACCTCCGCCTGTCACAGATGAATTTCGGCGTCGATAGCGGCTTTTATCCGCTCGGGTCGTGCACGATGAAGCACAACCCCAAGATCAATGAACAGCTTGCCCGGCTGCCGGGCTTCGCCTCGATCCACCCGCTTCAGGACGCGGCGACGGTTCAGGGCGCGCTTGAGATCATGCACGGGCTTCAGGAAGCGTTGAAAGAGATCGGCGGATTTGCTGCTGCCTCCCTCCAGCCCGTCGCCGGAGCACAGGGAGAGTTGACCGCGCTCCTGATGATCCGTGCCTGCCATGCGGATCGCGGTCAAGCGCACCGGGACCGGATCCTTGTCCCGGACACGGCGCATGGGACCAACCCGGCTTCGGCAAGAATGGCTGGATTCCTCGCCGTCGAAATCCCCTCGGACGCGCGCGGCAATGTTGACATCGACGCTGTCCGCGCTGCCTGCGACGACCGGCTTGCCGGGATCATGCTGACCAATCCCAATACGCTTGGCCTGTTCGAGGAGCGGATCGGGGATATCGTCGAACTCGTCCACGCCGCCGGTGGCTTCGTCTATGGCGACGGCGCTAACATGAACGCGCTGACGGCGGTCGTCAGGCCCGGAGAGTTGGGCATCGACGTGATGCACTTCAATCTTCACAAGACGTTTGCGACCCCGCATGGTGGTGGCGGGCCTGGCTCAGGCCCTCTCGGCGCGGGCGCTAGGCTGGCTGAATATCTGCCCGGTCCGGTCGTCGAGCATGATCCGGCCGCTGACCCGCGCTACCGCTTCGCGAGGCCGGAGCGCTCGATCGGCCGCATGACCGCCTTCCACGGCAATTTCGGGATGCTGGTGCGCGCTTTCGCTTATATTCGTGCGCTCGGCGCGGCGGGTCTCCGCACGAACGCGGCCGACGCGGTGCTCAACGCCAACTACCTCCGCGGTCGCCTGAAGTCCGAGTATCCGGTTCCCTTTGATCGGCTCTGTATGCATGAATTCGTCAGCGAAGGGCGCCCTGAAGGCTCCAGCGCCCGCGCCATCGATATCAGCAAGCGGCTGATGGACTTCGGGTTTCATCCGCCCACCAACTATTTTCCGCTGATCGTGCGCGAAGCCTTGATGATCGAGCCGACCGAGACCGAAACGAAGGAAACGCTCGATGCCTTTGCCGAGGCGATGCTGCAGATCGCGGCAGAGGCGAGAGATGCGCCCGAAAAGCTGCGTGAAGCGCCCCATGCGACACCCGTTTCCCGTCTCGACGAAGTCAAGGCTGCGCGCGAGCGTATCGTCACCGACCGCGCCGCGCGCGGCAGCGATGGGGAAATTGGCTAGATCGAGAAGATATCGCCCGCCTCTCCCAGGTGCGCCGCCCGGCTTCAAGAACGGGGTGGCCGCATCCAGAGGTGCCGATTGCTTCTGGCGGACCGGCGGCCCGAAAGGCTGAGTCTTGCAGGAAATTGACCAAGGAATGCTCGTCGTCGCGGCCCTTGGCGGCAACGCGCTCTTGCGGCGCGGCAGCCCGATGACAGCGGCCGCTCAGCGCGCGAACGTGCGCGAAGCGGCCACGGCGCTCGCCGGGATTGTCCGTGCTGGGCATCGCCTGATCGTAACCCATGGCAACGGACCGCAGATCGGGCTCCTGGCGCTGCAGCAGGACCGGACGGCAACAGGCGGCGTCTATCCTCTGGACGTTCTCGGCGCCGAAACAGAAGGGATGATCGGCTACCTGATCGAGCAGGAACTGGAAAACGCGCTTGGTCATTCGGTTCCTGTCGCGACGTTGCTCACGCAGGTCGAGGTCGACCCGGACGATCCGGCCTTCACACGCCCAAAGAAGTTCATCGGCCCCCTCTATGGAGAGGACGAGGCGCGAGCCCTGGGTGCCGCGCTTGGATGGAGCATCGCGCAGGACGGCGATCATTGGCGCCGTGTCGTGGCGTCGCCCGAACCGAAACGTATCCCCGATATCGGCGTGCTGCGGATACTGGTCGAGCGCGGTGTGGTTGTCATTTGCACCGGCGGGGGCGGCATTCCCGTTGCCGAGCGGCCAGACGGCGCGCTGCAGGGCGTCGAGGCAGTCATCGACAAGGACCGTGCAAGCGCCTTGCTCGCGGCCGAGCTGGGCGCGGATGCATTGCTTCTGTTGACCGATGTTGATGCGGTTTACCGCGACTGGGGTGGTCCAGACGAAGCGCCAATACGGCGGATGGCCCCGGAAGAAGCCGTCACGCTGGATCTGCCCGATGGCTCGATGGGGCCTAAGGCCGAGGCCGCCTGCCGGTTCACCCTGGCGGGCGGACGTATTGCCGCGATTGGTGCGTTGGCTGACGCTCCCACCATCCTGCGCGGCGAGGCAGGAACGATGATTTCTCAGGACCCGGCCTGACCAGCCGCCAGACGTGCAAGAAATCCGTCAACGAGACCGGTCAGCGAGGGCTCTCCCAACGCCTCGTACTCGTAGCGCGCCCGGACCACCGGTTTGCGAATGTCGATCAGCGCCGCTAGGTCGCAGGGTGTCGCGATGACAACGGCATCGGCGTCCACCCCGTCTATGGTCATCTCCAGTGCCTTCAGCTGCGCCGGACTGTAGCCGACCGCGGGCAAGACGGGGCCGATATGCGGATAAAGTTCGAAAACCCGGGCGGTCTCGGCCACTTCGCTCGTGCGCGGGTCTGCGAACCCAACCGCTCCGGCCTCGGTGGCGGCGACATATCCCGCGCCATAGGCCATTCCGCCATGGGTCAGTGTCGGACCGTCCTCGACCACCAGCACCCGTTTGCCCGCAACCACCGAGGGGTTGTCGAGCGTCACCACCGAGGCGCCACGGATGACCGGCGCGGCAGGGTTGACTGCCCTCGCACCTTCCGCCGTGCGGGCGATATCGGCGCTGGCGGCGGCATTGCACTTGGCAATCAAGATGGCGTCCGCCACGCGCAGCGCCGCCTCGCCCGGGTGGTGTGTGGCTTCGTGACCCGGGCGCAGCGGATCGACCAGCACGATCATCAGATCAGGCCGCAGGAACGGCAGATCGTTGTTGCCGCCGTCCCAAAGGATGATATCCGCCTCCGTCGCGGCCGCTTCGGCGATCCTGGCATAGTCGATGCCGGCGAAAACGACGTTCCCGGCCGCGATATGCGGCTCGTATTCCTCGCGCTCCTCGACGGTGCAGTCGGCCGCGGCAAGATCGTCCAGCGTGGCGAAGCGTTGAACCGCCTGGCGCTCGAGCACCCCATAGGGCATCGGGTGGCGCAGGATCGCGACCGTGCGGCCACGCGCACGCAGATGCCGTGACAAGTGCCGAGCCGTCTGTGACTTGCCGCACCCGGTGCGGACCGCGCAGATGGCGATCACCGGAACTGCGGCCTGAAGCATGGTCGCCCCAGCCCCCGGCAGAACGAAGTCGGCTTCGGCGGCGATGGCCTCCGAGGCCAGGTGCATCACATGCTCGTAGCTTACGTCGCTATAGGCGAAGACGACCTGTTCAATGTTGTGCGCCCGGCATATTTCGGCCAGGCACGCCTCGTCCTCGATCGGGATACCCTCCGGGTAGAGCGGTCCCGCCAGCGAGGGCGGATACCGTCGGCCCGCGATGCCGGGTATCTGGGCCGCGGTGAAGGCGACCACCTCGATTGCCGGGTCATCGCGGTAGAGGGTGTTGAAATCGTGAAAGTCGCGGCCCGCCGCGCCCATGATCACGATTCGTCTGCGCCCATTAGTGCTGGTCATCCGCGCCACCGCCAGACGTTATCACTCGCGCCGCGCCAGAACAGCGCCAAGGCGGATAGCGCTTACTACGTTCGGATTTCGAATTTCGCCCATATTAAAATAATATAATGCCGTTCAGACTTATATATTGACCCCAATCAAGAAGCCATGTGGGCAACCAACAGGTCGTGAAACGAGGTATTCTTTGGCTTCGCCGCGACGATTTGGACAGCACTGAGAGGCCCAGCCTCGGTGAAATACGCTAACGGAAATTATGTCGGCTTTGGGTCAGAAACGGACCCTTACCTTACGCGGTGCGCATGTCTGGTATTGGCCAGAGATCGGATCTAGCCTCATCCATGACCGCATCGCCCCGCCGGCTTGAGAATTCGGCTTCCTGGGATCCCTGGGGTCGTTGAGCGCGATCTAAACAGTCACAGAGCGCCATCGTGCTCCTGATAGGTCAACCACCCAGAACCTCTAGATCGCGGTCTGTTCTGTCTAAATTGGCCCGTCGGGGCTCTCTGCGGTCGACGGCTTTAAATCTGGACGCCGATTACACCTAGAGTGCCGAACAAGACTATTAGGATGACTTTCACCGTCACAAATTGCGCATCCGCTGGCGCTGTGATCAATACACGGTGATCGTGCCAATCGGCGATCCGTCCACGCATTGCAAAACCCCCTATCGCAACCATCGCCCCATCTTTGGGCGCCGATCATGCAAACAACCCTTCAGAACGGGGTTCGTTTCAAATTCAGATCAATTTTCTCTTCTCCGAAGATTTTTCAACCTTCGCGCACCTTCGCGGGGTGCTCCTCGCCCAAAACAGAACTAGAAACTGTGACCCCCCGGTATCGAAATCTCCGCTGTCTATTTTCGCTAGCCGGGGCGCTTGGCGATCGACGGCACTTCGACGGTAAGCGGACATTGCCAGGATCGTGCCAGAGCGTCCGGATAGTGCCATTTTAGACAAATGATGGCCCATACAACGATCAGGGACCGCCAAGAATTTGCCGGTTCTGGATATCCACCCCTGCATTGCTTTCTCGGACACCCCCTCGCGGGCGCTGCAATTGCCCGCCCGATTTGATTGTGCAGCTGTCTGAGCCTTGCCTTTTTGACACATGCCGGCAGGTTTTGCCCCCGTCAGGTCTGCGTCAGGGTGACTTTCTCATGCGCGAGATCTGGTTCGCCGCTGTATTCGAGGATCGACCGCCGGACCCGATCGCGCAAGCGCAAGGCCGCCTCGAAATCATCACCGTCGGGCAGGTGCAGCTTTCCGCTATGCACCGAAATCCGTCCGTGTCTTGGAAACCATTGCTCGCCGCGCAATACAGATCGCGTTCCCCGGATCGCAACGGGCAGAACCGGTGTACCGGTCCTCGCCGCCACCAGAAAGGCACCGATATGAAATTCCAGAAGGCCGGGCATTCGGGTCAGGGTGCCTTCCGGGAAAAACACGGTCCGCTCCCCGGCCCTTGTGGTTTCTTCCAGTCGCGCCGTGTCTTCCAAACCAATGCCGACATCGGTGCGGCTGACAAAGATGGTTCCAAGCCGCCGAAGGAAATTACCCGCAACGAACTGCCGCGCCAGTTCCTCCTTCGCCACGAAGGAAAGCTGGCCCGGCACCGCCGCCGAAATGACTGCGCCATCCAGATAACTGGCGTGGTTAACCACCAGTATGACGCGTTCCGTCGGGATCTTGGTTTCTCTTTGCACAGCGACCGGAAGCGCTGCCAGGCGGAAAAACACCTTTGCAAGCCTGCTGACCACAGCGTGGCGCCATGCACGTCGCGGCAGGAGGATCACCAGCGGCCAAGCTAAAGAGGCCACAAGGCAAAGCGAAAACCACCACCATACCGCATAGGCGAGTTCCGCAAGATTTTGCATGCCTCGCCGGAAGCGGTGCAATACGCCATTCACGGTGAGGCGGGTGATCTGCCACCAAAGGGCGCGGGGTCGTTTACCGATAAGACCACTTTCAAACAGGAAGCGCGACTGAGAGCGCCGGATCTTGCCACTTGAGGTCTTCGGAACCGTTCTTGGCGGGACCAGCACAACCTCGTCTGGCGGCAGTTCGAGCAGCTCTGTGGCAGCAGCTGAAATTCGAGCCCGCAACGCGTCCAGATGTTCAAGATCCTTTATCCGGGTCTCCGCCAGGATGATGAGGCGCTCGGTTCCCATATCGGGATCGCTGCTTGCAAATGCTGCCACGCATCCCTTGCGCACCCCTTCCATGTTGCCGACGAACTCCTCAAGTTCATGCGGATAGATGTTCCTGCCGGCACGAATGATGACGTCCTTGGTCCGGCCGGTGATGAACACGTCGCCGCCGGCGATGTATCCCAGATCGCCACTTTCAAGCCATTCGCCGTCAAAAAGTGCACGGGTTTTTTCTTCGTCGCGGAAGTAGCCCTTTGTTGCCGACGGCCCCTTGAACTGGAGCCTTCCCTCCCGCCGTTCGGGCAGCTCCCGGCCCGACTGGTCAATGATCCGGATCTGGTGGCCTGGCAAGGGCCGGCCGCAGGCAACGAATTCAACCGAGGCTTTGTCCTTCTCTTTTGCCGGCCTTGCGACACCTTCACGGGAAATGGCCTCTCTCTCCACGCGGTCGACGATCGGCGGCCGGCCGACGGGTGGAAAGGCCAAGCCGACTGAGCTCTCGGCCAGCCCGTAGACCGGCGCCATCACCTCCGGCCGAAAACCGTATTCTCCAAATCTACTTGCGAAGCGGTCAATCGTAGAAGGACTTACCGGCTCGGCACCGTTGACCAGCATGCGCAGCGAACTCAAATCGAGGTTCTTGATGTCATCGTCGCGGACGTTCTTCAGGCACAGTTCAAAGGCGAAATTAGGCGCAACGGAAAGCGTCGCTCTGTGGCGGTGAATCGACCAAAGCCACCGCGCCGGGTCGGCAAGAAAGCCGAGCGGCGGCATGATGGCTGTTGGTGCGCCATAATAGAGGCAGCCGAGCCAGGCGCCGATCAGCCCCATGTCATGATAGAGAGGTAGCCAGCTCACGAAGACGTCGGATGAACTGGCTTCCATTGCTGTGCCCATCGCGCGGATGTTCGCCAACAAATTCGCATGGTCCAGAACGACACCTTTCGGATCGCCGGTGCTGCCGGAAGTATACTGAATGAGCGCCGTTGCATCGCCATGCGCTTCGATGGGAGCAGAAATCGGAGTGGATTTCCTCAGCTCGCCGATCATTTCGACGCCGCACAGGCTGTCGGTAAGGGAGGATAGCAAGACGCCCACCCGGTGAATCTCGGCGTCGGTGACAAGAACGCTTGCCTGCGCGTTGCGTAGGATTCCGGCCTGCCTTCTCAGATGCTCCTCGATTTGGGAAGGCCTGAATGGCGGATAGATCGGAACCGGCACTCCTCCCGCCAGGATGACGCCAAAGAACGCCTCGAAGAAGCCGGATTCGGTGGGTAGCATAATCGCAACCCGATCACCGGGCTGAAGTCCCCGTTCGAGCAATCCTCCTGCGACGGTCCGGGCGGCCCTGTCCAGGTCCGCATAGGTGATACGTTCCTCCTCTTCGTCGCTCCGCCAAAGCCATATGTGTGGACGCTCTGGATTGTTCTTAATATGCGCTGCGAGAACCTCGGGAAGCGTGGCCGCCTTTTCGGGCACCGCAACTTTCACAAGAGGAGCTTTCCTCTTTGCGCGGCGATAGCGATCCAACGCATCCTGGGGTGCGGCGGCCGCAACCGCTTCGAGAAGATCGCGGGGTGTTGCCGCGTCGGCAATCAATCTGTCGGGCAGACGGACCTTGAAGGCCCGATCGAGACGCAGAAGCAACTCGGCGCGGGTAAGGCTGTCGAGGCCGATGTCGGCGTCCAGATCGCTGTCGAGTTCGACCTCAAGGCCGCGACGCAGGTGGGGACGCACCTCAATCGCAAGGTCTTTGATGATATCGAGAAGCTGCCCCGAGAGGTCTTCGCGAATCTTGGCATTTGATTTGTTCACCGGCGACCGCTTCACTTGATGGTTTGGGCGGAACCATCGTGGGCTCGTGAGCTCTTTCCAATGAACAATGTTATGTGTGCACCGGATATACGCTTTGATGCGTATCAATAGGCGCAGCGTTGACCTTGTCCGCCCGGAGTTACGGCGAACCAGGTACCGGTCTTGCCGCATGAAGCATTATCGAGCCTATGAAGGCCTGCCGACCGCTCGGGGCTGGACACCTTTGTCAATCAATCTGCGCGGCGCCGTTAGATGATTGCTGAAGGCCCGCGAGCGGAAGCTCGAGGGATGGCCGGGCCCAATCACTGGATATGGCCGCCTGAAAGCTCATCTGCGCCAATTGCCACGCGTAGGCGCGCCATCAGCTCATCGGCGGTGATAATGCCGGAAGGTGAAAGCTTCACACCGCCAGCGCGCAACATGCGTGCGGTCCAAGTGTTGCAGGTGTTGAGCAAGTGGAACGTGCCGCGCGCGTTGTAGAAATGGCTGTCCGGGTAAAGGCCGGGCGAAATGGGCTCCGCGCTGTCGCCCTCCAGCCGCTCAAACTCGCCTGCGATAGCGCGGACCAGATGCCGAAACCCGCCCTCCGTCAGCGCCACGCGCGCGACCTCGGAGTCCGCATCGGTTCGTCCTGGCGCACGGGCGCGGCCGGCGATATGCATGACAGCCGGCGTTTTGATCAATACGGCGCTGAGCGTCATACCGAGCGTCTTCTCCCGGGCCGGGTAGTAAACGCGGTCGCCCCAGCCGAATTCGAGGAACGCTGCACCGGGAAACTGGTCAGCTTCAGGCAACAGGCCGGTCGCGGCGAGTTCGGAACCTGGCACGACAATCGCCGTGTGCCAGCCGTTGCTGACCACGCGTATGTCGTGGACGCGTGGTCCGCTGTCGGTCGGCGGCAACAGGGGCGCCGCGGTACAGGCAGCCAGCCACGCGGCGCAGACCAGCCCAGCCAGACCAGCGATCGGGCACCTCATGGCGACACACTAGCACCGCCTCGGAAGCGAGACAAAGCAGCCGGTGACCGGTAGAAAGTGCGCCTAGAGCTTCCCGGATTTCGCTGAAGTTGTGGAACGAGCCGGTCATGACCCGGACCGGCATGGTTGTGCCTATTCTGTTGAGAATGTCGAAAACCGAGCGCTCGGAATTCTCCGCGAGAAACGCAAACTGCAAAGAATTCGAACTGGATTGATCGCTGTACTGCATCAACGCGCTCGACACGGCAGGAGCCGGTTTTTGGCTCCCCCCTCGGTCAAGAATTGCATCCGTTCCTGTACGGCCGGGAAATCTTTCGATCTCGGGAGAAGAGAGAATTTATTCAGCAGATTTTGCCAACCCCAGACGTCAAAAGGCACCCGACAACTGGAAGCTTAGAAATGACACACATCAATGCGGCCCTGGGCAAGTGCGCCTATGCGTTTGATTCCTTGGCTCCTCGTCCGGGAGAAGAACTGGCGGCCCTGGGCCCTCGGCGGTCGTCAACTGCCATTCTTGCATGGGACACCACCTTGCCGAATGCGACGAGCTGGGCATTCCGTGTGACGAGGTGCTTGCGGCCGTCCGGGTTGGCCTGATGGTCAACCACGGCGCCGCGCACGTGATCCGCAAGCATGCAGACAAGTTAGTGGGCGAGATCGCCACGGAAATCGCGACCTGACAAGACCCAACTCAGCAACCAGAGGTGAAGCAATGACGCCGCAATCACCGTGTTCGCCTGCCGAGACCTGCAAGGGGATGTCTAAAAATTCGCTGCCGAAGTTCCTGCTGCCGCTGCCGGGCCTGTTAATGATTGCAGTCGGCGCGCTGATTTTCATGGTTCCCGCGCTGCTCGTCTGGTTCATCGCGCTGGCATCCATTGCCATGGGAGTCCTGCTGCTGATCTTCGCCATCTTCATGATCAAGATGGGCGACGTGTCCCGACACATCCAATCTTAGACGTTCACCTCGGGATATCCGACAAGTGCAACAGCCCCTTGGATGGCCTCGGCCCGCATGTATGAAATCGCTTTAAGCGAGTGCCTGATGTTTTTCGCCCTCACCGTCCCGCACGAACATCAGCAGCACAAGCCCCAGCACGAACAACGCCACCACCGGCGAAACGCCGATGCGCTGACTGCCCGACAGGCCCGTCACCAGCGCGATGGAAGCCGGGGCCAGGAATGCGGTGGCCTTGCCGGCCAGCGCGTACATGCCGAATTCCGCCGTGATCCGGCGTTCATCGGCCTGGCGTACCAGAAGGTTGCGCGAGGCCGCCAGCAAGGCCCCGCCCGCCGCGCCAATCACCGCGCCGACAAAGTAGAAGAGGATATCAGGCAAGCGCGAATCCGGCTCCACCTGGATGACGAAAAATACCGCCTCGCGGCTGGCCGAGATGCCGGCGATCGAGCCTGCGATCAGCGCCAGGATGCAATAAAAGGCCACCGGCTTTGGGCCAAACCGCGCGTCGGCTCGTCCGCCGAGCCATGCGCCCAGTGCCCCCACAGACGCGGCGATGATGCCGAAGACGCCAATATCAACGATGCTCCAGCCCAGGACGCCTGCCGCATAGATGCCGCCGAATACGTAGAAACCGTTCAGCGCGTCGCGATAGAACATGCTGGATGCGAGGAACCAGCCGAGGCTCGGCCGCTCCCACAGGTCGCGGATCGCCTGTAGCAATTCCGCCAGCCCGCGCCGGACAGAGCCCTTCATCTCCGCCCGGCGCGGGGCGTCGGGGGTCCAGAGAAACAGCGGGATGATAAAAACCGCGTACCATATCGCCGTCAGCGGCCCGACCGCCCGCGTTCCCTCGCGCGCCGCCGCGTCGAGGCCAAAGATCGGGTCCATGCCAATCAGGGTCTTGCCGGTCTCTTCATTCTCGGCCAACAGCGCCAGCACAATGAACAGCGCAATTACGCCACCCACATAACCGATCGCCCAGCCGGAGCCGGAGAGGCGGCCCAGGTTCTCCCTCGGGACGAGGCCGGGCATCATGGCGTTAGTGAAGACGGTGGCACACTCGACCCCGATCAAACCGATGACGAACGCGCCGAGTATGAAGACCACGTCCTCCGCGCCCGGCGTCGCGCTCCAGAGCAACCAGGCGCCGAGGATGTAGAAAAGCGAGAAGAACGCGATCCACGGCTTGCGCGGCCCGGTCACGTCGGCCATGGCCCCCAGCACCGGGGCCAGCACCGCGACGACACCGCCGCCCACGGCGGCGGCCCAGCCCCACATCTCCTGCCCGATCACCGGGTCAGGCACGACGGTTGAGGCGAAATAGGGGGCAAAGATAAAGGTGATGATCAGCGTGTGATAGGGTTGGCTGGCCCAGTCGAACAGCATCCAGCCCCAGCGACCACGACTATCGGCGTATCCGGTCATTTCTCCTCACCCTTCGTACGCTTGCCGCCGTCTTCATCATGATCCAACTCGTCGACGCCGCCTAGGAGCATCTTTGACTGCGCCCGTCCGGCAAGTTAGGGCGGGCGGGGCGGTTCCCAACCAGCGCTAAAGCCTCTTGGATCGTCTTGGCCGGACGTATCTGTCGCCAAAAACGCCCCGGAACTCGGCTTCGGGTTTCAGGGGGTCCAGGTGGCCCTGAGCGGGCGTGGCCCTCAGAGGGGCTTGCAGGGGCGCTCTCTCAGGCGCGCAACCGACGTTAAGGCTCGACGGTCGGCGATCCGGCGGAGTGCGGACCTGGAAGCGCTCGGCGCTGAAGGTCCGGGTTGTGCCAACAACGGGTATCCGCCGTCGTCCGATCAGGAGCACGCGGAACTCCTCAGTGGATGTTGCATCCCGGGTCCAGCTCGAATCAAGAATCTGCGGTACGAATGCGCAGGGATAACCATCCTACCAGGTAAGTCGCGACGGCGACGGCGACCGCGGTCTGGAAGCCGAAATGCATCGTCACCAAAGTCGCTGCCGTAACACCGACGACTGAAGCACATCCGTTGAGACCCCAGGCCCAGGGAACGAAGTCAGGATCGCTGCGCGCAACAAGCGCAAGACCAAGCGGGAATGGCATGCCCATGAAGAAGGCGAGCGGCGCGATCAGCGCGAAGGTAATGACAATCCGCATTGCATCCGACAACGTGGCGAGCGCGTTGAAGAGCGGTGGCAAAATCGCGAGGTAGCCGAGCGCCGTCAAAGCGATGGCGACGACAGCGACGCCGATTGCCACGTTTCCGGCGCTTGGCAGATTTCGCTCCAACCGAGCCGACAGCGCTGCGCCGATGCCAGCAAATACAAGAAACCCCGCGAGGGCGACGGAAACCGCGTAGAGCGGGTGGCCGACGAACAGCACGAACTTCTGTATCCAGGCGATCTCGATGAACATGAAGGCGAGGCCCAGCGCCAGGAAATACGCTCCGAAACGCAGGACCGTCCGCTTCGACTTGGGGCGGAAGTGCCCCGCGCGCAACGGCAACAGGACCAGCAGCAGACTGATCGCCATCGCCTGGACGAGCGTGGCCAACACAATAAGTTTGCCGAGTTCGAGCAGGGCCGCGCCTCCGGCCGGTCCCAGCGCCAGCAGCTCCGGCAGCGTTGCCCAACGGAAAAAGTCGAAGAAATAGGGCTTGTCGTCCGTCGCTGGGGTGATGTCGAACTTATAAGAGCCGACGAGGTCGAGGTGTTGTTCGCCCGTGAGCGCGGATGCGATCTCAAAATAATCCGGGCTTTCCAGGACGTTTCTGCGGTTCGCCTCCTCGGCGGCCATACCAGGATAGTGGACCAGGTCAAATGCGCGAGACTCGGCAAACGCTTTCGTGGCGGCAATGTCGCTTGCCGACACGGCGCCACGTTTCACCAGCACCGTGACCGTCGTGATGCCGCGTATGACGATCAGACCCGTGCGAGGCTCACGCATCCGTTCCTGATCGAGGGCGCGTCTGAGTGTCGATAGCAATTTCGGCACGATTCTGGGCGGCAGCTCCATTCGGCTGGTGATGCTCAGCCAGCCATCCGGGCGCAAACGGCGATACGCGGACCGAAAAGCTTCGACCGTGTGCAGGTAGCTTTCGGTGAGGGCAAGAGAGCCTCCCGGATCACCCGCGATAAATGGGTAGACGATGAGGTCCCAGTCCCGCGCGCTCGCGGTAAGAAAATGCCGCGCATCGGCTATGTGGGACGTCACATCGGGCCTAGCAAAGACATTCCCCGCCCTCTCGGCAAAATCCTCGGCAACGAGCCGGTGGAGGTCCGGGTTACGTTCGACCGCGTCGATCCGCGCCGCGCCATGGGCAATCGCTTGCCTGACCGCCCGGCCGCCGCCCGCCCCAAGCACGAGTACTTCCGGCAATTGAGTGAGAGAATAGGCCAACGCGTCGGTGGATTGATCGAGATAAGCGAGGCTTTCGGGGCGCCCGTCCCAGACATCGATCGCATCCGTAAACTCTCCGTCGGCAAAGACGCCGAGCTGCTCCGGCGGCAGAGCAGGAGATTGCAGGCTGAGACCGGGTGCAAAACGAAAGGGAACGCTAGGGCTCTCGATGACGGAAAGAAGCGCGAGCGGTCCGGAGCGCTCGGCCACGAGTCTTGCGTCGTGAACGCCAAGCGATTGGCTTTGCCCCTTGAACTCGGAGATGCGCAGCGACGTCCACGTCGACGGCGACACGGTCCATGCCCCCCCGGCCGCGCCGGCCAACGCGGCGACCAACACCAAACTCCGAAGGTCGCCATGCCTGGCGGTATTTACCGCGGAGGCGGCAAATCCCAACCCGCCGGTAAGTGCCAGGCAGATCATTGGTGGCAAGACCGACAACGGTGCAAGGACGCCGAGCGCTCCGGCCCCAGATCCTAACAAATTCCAGAGATATACGCGCCCGGGCTCTGCCTTGCCTTCGAGAAAAGCCAACCCGATACAGGCCGCACCCGCGGTAAACGGAACCGCCAGCAGGATGTAGATGATCCCGAGATAGAGGAGCTGCGACGGCCTCCAGATGACAGCGAGGGCGTTGAAAGGGAGGCTTTGTGCCAGAAGGAAAGCAGCGGGCGCAGTGATACCGAAAACCACAGCGGAAACGTTGAAGATTCGCGCGCTGTGGCGTTCGGCCCAAGATTTCCAGACCGCCAACAGCGCGCCGCTGATACCGAAGCCAAGCAGAGCGACGCTGATCGCCATGAACGCGAAATGGTGCCACTGCACGATCGCGAATAATCGAACCAGTAGAACCTCGTAGGCCAGGATCGAGGCTGAGATGATGGCCAGTGCTGGGCGCGAGATCATCGCACGCCGCGGGTGAAGGGCACAAATCGCACGGGAAGAAGCTGATAGGTCGTCACCGCACCCGCTTTGTCTTTTTCGATCAGCGTCAGATGCTGGATCGAGAACCTGCCGCCGACAGGGATAACCATGCGGCCGCCCGGATTAAGTTGCTCAAGAAGCGGCGGCGGGACATGATCCGATGCGGCGGTGACCACGATGCCGTCGAAGGGACCGCATTCGGGCCAGCCGAAATACCCGTCAGCTATCTTTGTCTGGACGTTGTCGTAGCCGAGTTGCGAAAGGCGCTTGGCGGCGATTTCGCCGAGCCCGGTGATGATCTCGATTGTGCAGACCGTCTTCACCAGCGGCGACAGCACGGCAGCTTGGTAGCCTGACCCAGTCCCAATCTCGAGCACGGTGTGATCCGGCTCGGGCTCGAGGAGGTGCGTCATCAGCGCCACGATGAACGGCTGCGAAATCGTCTGTCCGAATCCGATCGGCAGCGGCATGTCGTCATAGGCCATCGGCACCATTCGGTCGGGCACGAACTTGTGCCGCTCGACTATCCGCATCGCTTCGAGCACACGCGGAGAGAATCCCCCATAAGCCGCGAGGATGTTCCCGGCATGCGCCCGGTAGTTCTCGATGGTCTCGACCATCTCGAGGCGCTCTGCTTCCCAATCAGCAGCACTGGCGGCGCCGGGTAGAGCCGATGCGCCGAGGCAGGCGAGCAGAGTACACAAGAGGATTCTTGTGATCCGAACAACGATCGCCAGGTGATCCATTATCAAGCGCGATACCTCTATCTCATTGCGCGAAAGGATGGTCGAGTATCCGGTCTCGTGGATGCACAGATTGAATGAAATCGTCTGCTTTGGAGTCGGAACGACGCGAATTGCTCCAGGTCAAAAAAGAACTCCAGCGGCTGCGGCACAATGATTTGAGTCAAGTGCGAACATTGAGACCCCCGCAGGCGCAAGGCAGAAAATGCGAAACCTGATCATTTCCGCGATTCTATTGCTGGCGTCATTGGCCCAGCCCAATAGCGTAACGAGGACCGTCGCAGCTGAGCAGATGCTGGGCAACGCCACGGAAGGACTGAGGTTCGCGCGAGATCATTGTGCCGATTGCCATCAGGTCGAACCGGGAGAAGCACCGGCAGTTATCCCAGCAGGAAAATCCTTTATTAAAGTCGCTGCCGATCCGAAAATGACAGCATTGAGCCTGAGGGTTTTCCTTCGTACGCCCCACATCGACATGCCGGATTTCAAGCTAACCGAGGAGCAGACCGACGACGTAATCGCCTATATCCTAAGTCTTAAATGACGAGGGCAATTTAGCTTTAACAGGGCGCCGTCGTTTGTGGCTTTTGTCTATAGTCCCGCGAAAGCCCCGGTCGCCCGCTTTCATCAAATGCAAACTCAGGGCCACGGCTCATCTCAATCACCTGGCATCCCGAACCCGAAAACGAACGAAGAGGCCGGAGCAATGCTTGAGCACGAAGTTCTCACTGAAAAGGGCATTCTCATAGCCCGACCCAAAGGGCCGCTTACAGGCGATGATTTCTCCGCACTCTCAGCTGATGCGGATGCGTATATCGAGGTTCACGGCGTGCTAAACGGCTTGATGATTTGTGCAGAGGCTTTCCCGGGTTGGGATGGGTTTGGCGGCTTCGTCTCGCATTTCAAATTTGTCCGTGATCATCACCGCAAGATCTCGAAAGTAGCGTTGGTGAGCGATTCAAATGTGCTAGCGCTCTTGCCGAAAATCGCGGGCCATTTCGTCGCCGCGGAGGTGAAGCATTTCAATGGTGACAACGAGGTCGGCGCATTGGCATGGATAGATGCTTAACTTGGCTGCTTTTCAACCAGGCTTCGCAGCGATTTCCCCGATGGACGTCTGACGTTTCAAAGTCGACTGTCGAAATTGGGCCGAAACGCCGCTGACGCATTCACCAAGCAACGTCGGCTTCGTGCGGCGATCACAGCGTGTTCACTTCACAGTAACGCAAGTGCAAGGCGCCATATTCATGACCTTGTGCGACACGCTCCCCAATAGAAGTCCCCTGACCTCGCCGAGGCCGCGGCTCCCCATGAACAGCATGTCCACAGCTTTCGACTTCGCCATCGCAATAATCTCCTTCGCGGCGTTACCTTCGGCGGTGTGCGTTTTGACGCACTGAAGCCCATGTTTGGCTGCGCGCGCCGCCGCTTCGGCAGTGATCGCATCGGCAAGCGTTCTGCCTTCGTGAAAGCGGGCGCGCTCTTCTTCGATTTGGATGCCTTCGCCCTTCGCGAATTCCTTGAGCCCCTCCGGAAACACTTCGTAGGGAACCACATGCAATATGGCTAATTCGGCATCCGAAAGTCTGGCGATGTCGATCGCTAGGTCGAGTGCCTTCCAGGCTTGGTCAGATCCATCGATTGCAACTAGGAATGTCTTGGTCATCTTTGCCCTCCTACATTCGCGCCGGGTAGATTGCCCCCGAGGCCAAAACAGGGCCATAGAGCGCTCGCCATACCTGTAGTTGTCGTCAGGCAATTAAATCTACTCGAAGGCACCGAAGCGGAATTGTGGCAGATCAACGACGAACACTGAGCCAGATCGCAAGATCCGCTTTGTGCAATTGAGTGGAGATTCAGTGCCCATTTGATCCTCGATGGACGATCTATCGCGCCGAAATAGGAATAAGGGAGATAGGAATAGGGAATGTGCTGGAGCGCCACAGCGTCGATAGCGATGGTCGGAGCGGGCGCCGCGGCAACCGGCATCGTCGCTGCGCGCGCACATCCACGCGGCATCTGGATCCCGATGGGATATTTCACCCTGATGGAGGCCTTGCAAGCAGGCGGCTACGGCGTCGTTAACGAGTGCGGCACACTAGAAAATCGCGCCATTACTCTAGCTTCCTTCTTGCACATCGTTCTTCAGCCGTTCTTCGTGAATGCTTTCATGCTGGAGCTTGTTCCGGTTAAGGTGAAGAGGCGGATCAGCAAGGCCGTCTACGGTCTTTGCGCGCTCTCGGCCGCGGTCATGCTTGGCCAGCTGATCCCGGCGGAATGGGCCGGCGCCTGCAAAGCGGGGACACCCTTGTGCGCGGAGACCCTCTGTCTCGTTTCGGGCGAATGGCACATCGCTTGGAACGTCCCATATAATGGCCTGACGCTCCCCTTCGAGGATTTCATCGGGCTCCATCCTGGCTTCCCGAGCTATATTTTTGCGGTGTTTCTGTTGCCTCTACTCTACGGAGCCTGGCGCTTCGTGGTATTTCACGCTTTGGTCGGTCCGATATTGGCTGGATTTCTGACCGGAAATCCCAACGAAGCTCCAGCAATCTGGTGCCTGTTTTCGATCGGCATTTTGGCGATCGGGCTTTCTCCAATCATGCGACAGCGCTTCGAGGTCGCCGATTGGTGGGCCTGGCCAAGGTCGTGGCAGCATTAACCAGTTACGGCCTTCGGACTTGCACGAGCGACGTCTGCTTATCTTATAAAAGGAGAAACTCGACGCCGATAATCGGAAGGCCCAGTATGTGCCATAGAGGACGTCAGCGTCCAGCATCGCTGACCTGATGCTTTCAAAGATTGCAGGCGATTGCCTTGTTGATGTCGATCAACGCCCAGCAACACCGCATCTGCAAAGCAGTAAAAAAACTTGAAAGGGCCAATGCCAGACGGCCGAATGCGGGCGTGGGCGGAAGTTTGAGGGCGTTTGGACATGGACGAAGCGGTTAAGGCGCAGGTCATATCCATTCTGGAGGACGTGAATGATCTGACAATCGCAACTGTGCGTGAGGATGGATGGCCGCAAGCCACAACGGTGAGCTTCGTCAACGACGGGCTCAAAATCTACTTTGGAACCGCTGCAGACGCTCAGAAGGCTCAAAACATCGCCGCAAACAACAAAGTCTCACTTACAGTCAACCGAAGCTATGACAGTTGGGGGGAAATCGAGGGAATTTCTGCTTCGGGCGCCGCGTCGCTTGTTGTGGATGAACAGGAGAAGCAGAAGATCGGCAATCTCATATTCGCGAAGTTCCCACAGCTTGCGGAATACTTTCCTGCAGAAACCTCCACCGAGGACCTTGCGTTCTTTCGGATTGACCTATCGATCATCTCTTTGCTCGACTATCGGAAGGGCTTCGGACATTGCGATTTGATCAGTGTTTAGTGGTCGA
>Ga0224508_10000369_pt1 | contig 44696 bp, 42 predicted proteins | sample SF_Jan12_sed_USG_4_FD_170157 | JGI IMG/M metagenome (GOLD analysis project Ga0224508, IMG submission 170157) | Sediment microbial communities from San Francisco Bay, California, United States - SF_Jan12_sed_USGS_21 | ecosystem: Environmental > Aquatic > Marine > Sediment | place: USA... | reverse complement strand
ATGCTCTCGGTGTCTCCCTCAGCAAGCAGACGGGGAAGTTGGCGCGCGACCTCGACGCCGAGCTGGTACTTGATCGCAGAGATCTCCTCGACCATCCGCAGATAGTCTTGACGCTGTTTCTCGGGGACTGAGGCCAGCATCTCTCGGGCCACGTACATGCCGACATTGCCGACGGCCGGGCCGAAAGTCATCCTGTCACTCCGTCAGCGTCATGCAGGCGCGGGTTAGAATTGCGTTCCGATGATCTCGATGATCGAGCGCTGCATTTCAACGTCGTCCGTGATGGGCCGACAGAGCGTCGCCTCGCAGGCCGAGACGGGATCCACGCCGCCCTCGATGAGTTGGCCGGCATAGACCAGCTCGCGAGTAGAGACACCCTCCTCGAGACCATGGGTGCGAAGGTTGCGCACCTTCTCGGCCACCTTCACGAGTCGTACGGCAATGTCGTCGTCGACCCCTGACTCAGCTTTGAGAATGTCCGCCTCGAGATCGGGGGGCGGGTAGTCGAATTCGATTGCGATGAAGCGCTGCTTGGTGGAGTGCTTGAGATCCTTCAACACTGACTGGTATCCGGGGTTGTAGGAGATCACGAGCAGGAACTCGTCCGGCGCCTGGACGATCTCACCCTTCTTCTCGATCGGCAGAATCCGCCGGTCGTCGGTGAGGGGGTGGATCACGACGGTCGTGTCCTTGCGCGCCTCGACGATCTCGTCGAGGTAAGCGATTCCGCCGGCCTTGACTGCCGTCGTCAATGGACCGTCCTGCCACACGGTCTCATCTCCGGAAAGCGTGTACTTGCCAACGAGGTCCGACGCGGTGAGGTCCTCGTGGCACGCCACGGTGATGAGTGTCCGCTTGAGCCGCCAGCTCATGTGCTCCACGAAGCGGGTCTTGCCGCATCCTGTCGGGCCCTTGAGCATGACCGGCAAACCGGCCTTGTATGCGGCCTCGAACAGTTCGACCTCGTTCTTCAAGGGCAGGTAGTAGGGCTCCTCAGTAAGCTGATAGTCCTCGATCCGCTGACTCTCGACCGCCACGCGCGCTCCTTGATCGTCCTGCGTCAGGGCCTCAACGCAGTGTACCCGAGTGCCCGACTCTGCTTCCTCTTATCCGTCGGCCGGCCAGGTCGATGGCAAGTCCACCTCGAAGCTGCCGTCCTCATCGCAGTTGGCGGCGTACCATTCGCGGAAGTTGGGTATTGAAAAACCGACGACCTGGCGGGTCTGCGGATCGATCCGGACCAAGATGTCGCGCTCCTGGTCGTGAACCGTGGCCGCCGGAATCGGCGGCCCATACGAGCAGTGGTAGATATCCGCAGCTGAGTCGTAGTTGGCGAGCGACTCCGAGGCGACTCGGCTCGCGTTCTCATCGGCGAATGATGGACCCTCGTCGCCGGGGCCGGGTGGGGGTGGTGGGGTGGTGCTCATTGGTGCTCTCCTTGCCACGCTCTTTCAAGCCGTGAGGTGTCGAGTAAGCTCAGCCGGTTGGGCCGATCCCACTCATGCTGATCTGACAAAGGGGCGCAATGCGGGCAGTTGACGCGACACTGGCATGCCTCAAGCGGGCAGGTGTCGACGCGATCTTCGGGATTCCGGGCGGACCGGTCATTCCGCTCTTTGACGCGCTGCACGACGATCCCGATATCAGGACCGTTCTCACGCGCCACGAGCAAGGTGCAGGGCACATGGCCGAAGGGTACGCAAAGGTCACCGGCAGGGTCGGTGTCTGCACGGCCACCTCGGGTCCGGGCGCGACCAACCTGGTCACGCCGATCGCCGACGCCTACATGGACTCCGTGCCGCTCATGGCGCTGACCGGCCAAGTCGGATCCACCCGGGTCGGCACCGACGCCTTCCAGGAGGCAGACATCGTCGGCATCACCTTGCCGATCGTGAAGCACTCCTATCTGGTCAATGATGCCGACGATCTGCCGGAGGCGATGACCGCCGCGCTTGAGATCGCAGTGTCGGGCCGGCCAGGCCCGGTGCTGGTCGACGTCTGCGTGGATCAATGGGCAAAAGAGGTCGAAGACTTCTCCGGACCAGCCGACCTGCCCGGCTATACCCCACCGCGGAGCGCCGGCCACCCGCGCCAGTTGGCCGCTGCGGCCCGCGCGCTCGCCACCGCCGAACGCCCTGTGATCTACGCCGGTGGAGGCATCATCCATGGTGATGCACACGCCGAGTTGACCCGATTGGCTGAGGCTATGGGGATTCCGGTGACGACCACCCTCATGGGGCTTGGTGGCTTCTCCGGCACTCACCCGCTGTTCATCGGTATGCCCGGCATGCACGGTCTCGCAGCGTGTACATATGCGTTCCAAGCGGCCGATGTGATTCTTGCGGTCGGAGTGCGCTTCGACGAACGCGTGCTCTCTACCGTGATGAGCGAGTGGGCTCCGAACGCGAAGATCATCCACGTTGATGTCGACCCGGCCGAGATCTCGAAAAACCGGGGGGCACACATCGGGATCGCGGGAGAAGCGGCGCCGGCGCTCGCTGGGCTCGCTGACGCCTATGAGAGTCTGCCAGAGCGCCACGATCCCGTGCGGCGCGCCTCGTGGGTGGAGCAGATCGACGCCTGGAAGCGCGAGAACCCTTACCACTGGGACTCCCACGAAGGCACGATCCAGCCGCAAGAGGTGATCCAGGCCCTCTACAAGGCCACCGGTGGCAATGCGATCGTCTGTACCGACGTCGGCCAGCACCAGATGTGGTCAGCGCAGCACTACCTGTTCGAGAAGCCGCGGCGCTGGGTTACCTCGGGAGGCCTCGGCACGATGGGCTTCGGTCTGCCGGCGGCAATCGGTGCGCAGGTGGCTCTACCGGGCGAGCTGGTGATTGACATTGCCGGCGACGGCAGCTTTGAGATGACCCTTCAGGAGCTCTCGACCGCGCAGATGTACGAGCTGCCAGTCAAGGTCTTCATTCTCAACAACGGGTTCCTCGGCATGGTTCGCCAATGGCAGGAGCTCTTCTGGCAGGGACGGTATGCGGGCACGAGCTACGAGCCGTTTCAGCCGAGTTTCCAAAAGGTGGCCGAGGCCTATGGGATCCACGCCTCGACGGTCACGCCCGGCGACGACCTTGAGGACGCGGTCGCTCAGGCCATCAGGGTGGAGGGTCCGGCGCTGGTCGACATCCACGTCAATCCGATGGCCAAGGTGCTTCCGATGGTGCCCCAGGGCAAGGGCCCCGACGCGATGATCGTCACCGACGCGGAGCCGGTGAGCAGCTAACGACTAGTAGATCTCCGCGATCCGGACGCCGGAGCGGAGCATGTCCTCGTCGTAGTCCATCTCCTCCTCGAGGTTGGCAGGGACGCGTGCCGGCAGGCTGATGTTCCAGCCCCCGTCCTCGGTCTTGTTGGCCTCGTAGTACGCACTGAAGTTCGCGATTTGGAACCCGAGGACCTCATTGGTGTCCGGGTCGAAGAAGATGGTCACGCCGTCGGAGTTGGTCACGGCCTGGGCGTTGTCGTGGCCCTTGTAGATCTGGCGGTAGGTGTTGGTCTCGGAGTTATAGTGCGGGTCGGGCTCGCTCACGGCCATTCCTTCCGGCTGGGGTCGCTGCTGAAAAGACTCCGGGAGTTTGGATCCTACCAGCGCATGTCAGTGACGATCTCCCCTTCTCAGCAGGGACATTGTCGTTTATTTGCAGGGCAAAGATGTTAGTGGCGCCTTGCGGGAGCCCAGGGGCGCTGGTAGCGTGCCGTCGGTTTGGGACGCGGATGTCTCGGGCTGGCACAGCGTTGGGAAGACCACCCAATCTCGTGGATCGCCACGACGCTGTCGCGAGGACGCAGTTGTCGATGTGCGATCTGGAGGATGGATGTCCGAGGGGACCCCAGACGTCCGCGAAGCGCGGCGCATGCTCAGCAAGGGCATTGCCATTGCGGGTGTTGGCGAGACTGAGCAGGGCAAACTGGATGGCAAGGGATCGTTCCAGCTCCTGGCCGAAGTAACCAAGACGACCCTGGATGATGCGGGTGTCACCCTCGACGAGGTCGACGGGATGGTGACTGCCTTCAGCTTCGTCGAGTCGACGCTGATGCACTCGACCACCCTATGCGACTACCTTGGGTGGGCTCCGGGGTACTTCTCCTCGGTTGCCGTCGGCGGCGCTACTGCTCCGCTCATGGCGGTACAGGCCATGCACGCCATCGACGCCGGCCTCGCGACTGCGGTGCTGTGTGTTCGCGGGGACAACACCCGGTCTGGCATCAGCTCCTCGGGGATGATGGCGATGGCCCGCGAGATGAGTCACGGTGCCTTCGAAGCGCCATACGGCCTTTCGACAATCGGTGGCTACGGCCTGCTGGCCCAGCGCTACATGTACGAGCACGATGTTTCGGGAGAAGCGCTCGCGGCGGTGGTTGCCACCCAGTCGGAGCATGCGGCCAAGAAGTGGAACGCCATGTTGCGCGACGTCGTCACGATCGAGGACGTCATGAACGACCGCATGATCGCCACACCGTTCCACGGCATGGACTGCTCGCTGGTCTCCGACGGCGCCGCGGCCTTCCTGGTGACGACCGCCGAGCGAGCCAAGGACATGAAGACGAAGCCGGTCTACATCGCCGGAGTGGGCGAGGGGTACTCCCACCAGTACATCTCCCAAGCCGACTCGGTCGACTCGGTCCGCCAGGGTCTCGGCCGCGCCGGCCGCCGCGCGATGGAGGTCGCAGGAATCACCCCGCAAGATCTCGATGTCGCCGAGATCTACGACAGCTTCAGCTTCACTCCGCTGATCGCCCTGGAGGGTTTCGGCATCTGCGGTCCCGGCGAGGCGGGCGACTGGGTCATGGAGGGCAACGGGAAAATCGACGGCGGCACGCTGCCGATGAACACCCATGGCGGGCTGATCCGCCAGGCGCACCTCGGCGCCATGCACCACATCGTTGAGGCCGCCCTGCAGTTGCGCGGCGAGGCCGATGACACGGGCGTGAACGACGGTGGCAACCGCCAGGTGCCCGACGCGAAGTTCGCGATCAGTAACGGGTCTGGCGGAATCCTTGCCGCGACCAGTGCCCTCGTCCTGTCCAGCGAGCCGCCCTCGGCCAGCTAGTCGGCGTCCGAGAAGAGGAGACCAACACGATGTCTGACGAGAAGCCCGCCTACACAAAGCCGCTGCCGGATCGCCGTCCCGAAGGAGACCGTTTTTGGGAGGCCGCCAAGGAGCACAAGTTCCTGCTGCCGGTCGATGAGAGCGGCACTCCATTCTGGTACCCGCGGGCGCTGAGCCCTAGGACCCTGCAGCCGGTCGACTACATCGAGGCGACGGGCACCGGCACCGTCTATACGTACTCCATCCACTACTTCGGCCCGACGAAGGCATACAAGGGCGAGCCGCCCTACGCCGTGGCGCTGGTCGACCTGGATGAGGGCGTGCGCGTCATGACCAATCTGGTCAAAGACGAGCCGGGATATCCGACGCTCGACCCTGAGGATGTCGAGATCGGCATGAAGGTGCGCGTCGTGTTCCACGACGTCACCGATGAGATCAGCCTGCCGAAGTTCACCCCGGTCTGATCATCAGCCGGAACACCGTAAGTCAGAGACGCCCAAGGGGGGCACAAGATGGCCGACTGGAGTGACTGGTATGCGAAGGGGGACCCCACGACGTGGGTCTTGGCGAACGTTCTCCGGGAGCGCGCGGAGGCGAGCCCGGATCGCGATTACTTGAAGTTCGCCGACAACCCTTGGGTCAGCTACGGCGAAGTCAACGCGCGCTCGAATCGCGTCGCCAATGCGCTGATCGCTCGCGGTGTCGAGAGAGGCGAATCGGTCAGTGTCATGCTGCCCAATTGCGAGGAGTTCCTTCCTGTCTGGTACGGCACGATTAAGGGCGGCGGGGTGATGAGCTCCATCAACACCGCCTACAAGGGCGACTTCCTCTCGTGGACGATCAACCTGGTCGAGTCGAAGAAGCTCTTTATCTCCGACACCTACCTCGACCGGCTCGACTTCATCAAAGATGAGCTCCCGAAGCTGGAGCACGTCATCGTGATGCAGACGGGAAATCAGGAAGGCCCCGACCCCGATGAGTTGACGTGGGAGACCCTTGAGGAGTTCATGGCCTCGGGCTCGGAGTCCGAGCCCGATATCGAGTACTCGTGGACCGATGATGCGCGCATCATGTTCACGTCCGGCACCACTGGGCGCTCGAAGGGCGTCATCAAGCAGAACGCCGCCGATTACTTCTCGGCCCGCGGCTTGCTGGAGGTCATCTCGGCGACCGCCGGCAGGAGCGTGGAGGAGTTGGCCGAAGACACCTTCTTCAGCTGTCTGCCGCTGTTTCACTCCAATGCGCAGGTGCTCTCTGGTTACCCGGCGATGGTTGCCGGCGGGCGGGTCGCGTACGTGGAGCGCTTCTCCAGCTCGCGCTTCTGGCAGCAGGTGATCGACGCCGAGGCGACCATCTTCAACTCGATCGGCGCCGTCAGCTACTTCATCTACAACATCGAGCCGTCTGAGCTCGATAAGGCCCACAAGGTGCACACGGTGTTCGCCGCGCCGGCTCCCCGTGACATATACGAGGATTTCCAGGAGCGGTTCGGGGTGAAGTTCATCGAGGGCTACGGCCTCACCGAGACCGGCATGGCGACCTATATGGACCCGACCCAGCCGGCCGTACCAGGCTCGATGGGCAAGGCCAACCCCGGCTATGAGGTCACCATCGTCGAGCCGGGGACCGACAAGCCCCTGCCGCCCGACACCCCCGGCGAGATCGTGGTCGACATGAAGATCCCGAACATCGTCATGCGGGCCTACTACGGCATGCCCGAGAAGACCGCAGAGGACTTCCGGAACCTGAAGCTCCACACCGGCGACCTCGGCCGCATGGACGAGAACGGCTACTTCTACTTCATGGACCGCGTAAAGGACTACATCCGCCGCCGCGGTGAAAACGTCAGCTCAATGGAGGTGGAAAAGCACGCGAGCTCACATGCGCATATCAAGGAGGCGGCGTGCATCGGCGTGAAGGCCGGAGAGGGTGCCTCCTCGGAGGACGAGATCATGATCGTCGCCGTCCCCGAGGGCGAGCCGCCGGATCCTGCGGATTACATCCAATACATGGCTGAGCGGATGCCGTACTTCATGGTCCCGACCTTCATCCGGTACGTGGACGAGCTCCCGAAGACGCCGACCGAGCGCGTTCAGAAGGTCAAGCTGCGTGAGGAGGGCATCACGCCAGACACCTTCGATCGCGAAAAGGCCGGCATCAAGATCAAGCGGTAGCCGGCATGGCATCGATACTACGGTACGGGGCGTACCTGCCCCGCCCCCGGATCCCCGTCAAGGAAATCCACAGCTTCTACGGCAAGCCAGGGCGCCCCCGGGCCCGCACGCTCGCGACTCCCGCTTTGGATGAGGACTCCTTGACGATGGCCTACGAGGCTGCCGCCGAGGCCCTTGGGCCGAAAGGCTCGGCGACCACAGTTATTGCGGTGACGCAGTCGCCGCCATTCGGCATGCGCAAGATGTCCTCGACCCTGGCAGAGGCACTCGGCCTTGCGGCGACTCCGTATGACGTCGGCGGCCACCCGGGGGCGTTGCTCGATGCGTTCAATCTCGGCGCGGCGATCGTTGATGGTGGCGGGGGCGATGTCCTTGTCGTCGCTAGCGACTACGTGGTGAGCCACGACGAGCGCGCCGCGGACATGCTCTCCGCGGGCGCGGCGGCGGCGTTCCTTCTTTCCACGGAAGGCTGTTGCGAGCTCGGTGCGAGCGCTCGCGCATCGGACGAGGTCTACGACGTCTGGCGCCTCGGTCTTGAGCCTGAGCCGCGCTACCGGCTCGAGGTGCTCTCCGCCGCATACGGGGCCGCTGCAAAGGGTGCTCTCACTGCTCTCGAGGCCACGACGGGAACGCCCACTTCGACGTACAAGGCCGTATGCCCCAGCCAGCCTCACCCGAGCGTGCTGCGCGCCCTCGGTCGAATGGTGAGCAAAGGCGCGCTTGACGCGACGAGCTTCGTCGGCGAGATCGGCAATGTGGGCTCCGCTTCGGTGGGAATCGCCTTGGCGCTCGGCCTTGACTCTGTCGCGCGCAAGGGGCAGAAGCTTCTTGCGTTGAGCTACGGTTCGGGAGAGGGCATCGCACAGGCTCTCGAGGTCACCAATAAACCACGCGCGATCGGCGTTGCCGATCGTCTGGCAGGCACCGAGATCTCCATGGGGACCTTCTATCGCTGGACCCGCGGCCGTCAGGTCGAACCGCACTAGGGAGGCGGAGCAGATGCAGATGCGCGTAGGAGTACTGGGTATTGGCAAGACCCCGCACAAGATCCAGCACGAGAAGGGTCTTCGGGACCTCATCGTCGAGGCGGGTCGCGGAGCGATGGACGACGCCGGAGTAGAGCCCGAGGACGTCCAGGCCCTGTACATCGGCAATGCCGCGTCGACGGGGTTCAACTACGAGAATTCCGTTGGCCTGATGAGCTCGCACCATCTCGGTTTGGTGCCCGCGGCGGCGGTCCGCGTCGAGGCAGCGTGCGGCACCGGAGCATGGGCGCTCCACCTGGGTTGCGCAGCGATCTTGTCGGGCCTCTACGACACGGTCATGGTGATGGGCGCTGAAAAGATGAACGACCTGGCGACCGTTGAGGGGACCTCGATCATCGCTCAGGCCGCCGATGCCAAGGAGGAATACTTCTCCGGGTTGACCTTTCCGTCGGGCGTTGCGCTCTCGGCGCGGAAGTACATGGAGGTCTACGGCCTCACCGAAGAGGACCTCGCGCACGTCTCGGTCAAGAATCACCACTACGGAGCGCGGAACCCCTACGCCCATCTGCGCTTTGAGTGCACGGTCGATGACGTCATGAACTCCGCCGTGGTAGCTGATCCGCTCAAGCTGTACGAGGTCTGCCCGATGACTGATGCATCCTCGGCGCTCGTGCTCTGTCGGGAGGAGATCCTGCGCGACCAGCCCGACAAGCCGCAGGTGTTCGTCACTGCGACCCAGATGGCTACCGGTACGTGGTACGCGGTGAGCGACACGATGCAGGACGCCTACGATTTGCTCAACAAGCCGGCCACACGGGCGTATGAGATGGCGGGCATCACGCCAGATGACATCGACGTCGCGGAGATCTACAACTCCTTCGCCATCCAGGAGCCGTTCGGCATCGAGGCGCTCGGATTCGCCGAGCAGGGCGAAGGGTGGAAGGGCGCGAAGGACGGCTCGACCTGGATCGACGGCAAGGTGGCCGTGAATATGTCGGGGGGGCTGCTCTGCAAGGGCCATCCCCTTGGCGCCACCGGCGCCACTCAGGCGGTGGACATCGTCGAGCAGCTGCGCGGCACCGCTCCCGAGGAGATTCAGCGCGCTGACGCGCGCAACGGCATCTCGGCCTGTCGTGGCGGTCCCGGCGCGGTCGGCGCGCTGCACATCTACCAGCGGCTCGAGGGCTAGAGCCGTGACCGTTTCCGCGATCGAGTTCTCACGGATCGGCCCGCCAAAGCTGCGGCCGTACGCGATGCGCTGCGAAGACTGCGGGACGCTGCATGCCTGGTGGGAGAAGTTCCACTGCTATGACTGCAACAGCACCAAGCTGAGCGAGCTTGAGCTCGAGGGCGGAGGAGAGCTCACCAACTACACGGTCGTTTACTACCCCCCGCGTGATTTCCTCGGCCAGGAGCCGTACGTTGTGGGGCACATCAAGATGGACGAGGGCGTGGTGATGCCCGCCCCGGTCGTCGATGTGGCGGTTGACGACGTTGAGATCGGCACCCGCGTCAAATCGACACTGCGCCGGATGAAGCTCGGGCACGAAGGCGACATCTACTACTCGCAGAAGTTCATCGTCGACGACGCGCCCTCACCGGAGAAGCCGGTCGCCGCAAAGAAGAAGCCGTCGGCGAGGAAGAAGGCCCGAAAGAAGAAGTAGCGCCAGCCGCTGATGTGCGGCATGGCAAGGGCGCCTGGGGTAATCGCCCAAACGTGATGTATACTCATGATGTATGCACCGCACCCAGATCTATCTCACCGACGAGCAACGCGAGCGCATCGCCCGCATGGCCGATGACCGGGGGGTCTCCAAGGCCGAGGTGATCCGCGGGATCCTCAATCGGTCGCTCGGCATCGGAAGCGACGCGGACGAGCGCGTCGAGGCGGTCATGGCGACGGCCGGCATCATGCCCGGAGCGCCCGATTGGCCGGAGTGGCAGCGCCGGATCCGGGGGCGTACCGCAGACGAGCGGTTGCACGACCTCGGGTTGTGATCCTTTTCGATACGAGCGTGCTCATCGCGCATTTGCGCGGTGTGGAGTCCGCGTCACAGTTGCTCTCTGATGCAGTCCGGGCGGATAGCGCGTCGTGCAGTGTTTTGACACGGGTCGAGATCGAGGGCGGCATGCGCTCGGAGGAGCGCTTTGCTGTACGGCGGCTCATGGGGGTTCTGAAGGCCGAGCCGGTTACCGAGGAGATCGCGATTCGCGCGGGCGAGCTCCTGCGGGCCTACCGGCGGTCGCACCCCGGTATCGATGTCGTCGACTACGTGATCGCCGCTACAGCGCAGGTGCGCGACGCGGAGCTCGCCACCCTCAATGTGAAGCACTTCCCGATGATCGAGAGCATCGGCCCTCCGTACTGAGGGCTACCAGGCGCTCATCCCGCCGTCGACGGCGAGGGAGTGCCCTGTGACATACCGCGCCGCCGGCGAGGCCAAAAAGACCGCGGCACCGATCAAGTCCTGCTGCTCACCCATGCGGCCCAAGGGAATGCGGGCGAGCATCGCCGCGAGACGCTCCGGCGAAGCGACCAGCGGCGCGTTCATCTCGGTGGGGAAGAAGCCGGGAGACAGGGCGTTGACGCGGATGCCATGTGGCGCCCACTGGCGGGCGAGCTCTCGGGTGAGCTGCTCGATCGCGCCCTTGCTGGCCGTGTAGCCGCTGACTCCACCACCGGTCCCGGCGCGATTCCCGAGAATCGAGCTAAGCGCGATGATCCACCCTCCACCGCGAGGGATCATCGCGCGCGCCGCGGCCTGGGCGAGGCGCATCTGCGCGGTGACGTTGACTTCCATCACCGCGGCAAAGTCCTCAAGCGATTCGTCTTGCGCCGGCGCGACGGTGGCAATCCCGGCATTCAGGACCGCACCGTCGAGGCGATCGAATTCGGCGAGCGCGAGGTCGACCAGGGCGTCGGCGTGCCCGGGGTCGCGAACGTCCGCCGTCCGGACTACGACTCTCGTGCCGTCCTCCTGAATCTCGGATGCAAGTTCCTCCAAGGCAGACGTCCGCCGCGCGGCGATGACCAGATGGCAGCCGGCCGCGGCGTAGCCTCGAGCCATGATTTGCCCGAGACCTGACGAGGCGCCGGTGATGATCACCGCCTGTCCGGCGATATCGAACTGCTCGAGGCTCATGCGTCTTCGAGGAGGATTTCGGCGAGCTGAGGTAGGAGTTCCTTGCTCGGTGCGCGGATGACCTGAGCCGCATAGCGGTCGTACTGGGTTGGCTCTTCGCCCACTATGTAGAGCGGTGTGCCCTTGGTGAGTGGAACCGAGGGCAGCAGTGAGATCGGGGCGGTGCGAAGGTCGCAGTCAAAGGTGACGAACACATCGCAGATCGCGGCGAGCTCCCATGCCTTCTGGAGGGGGACTGGGGGAAGGGGCTCGCCCCAGAGAGTGCCGGTGGGGCGAAGTGGGAAGTCGCAGCCGTCGTTCGTGCACCGCGGCACGCCATCGTCGGACAATTCAATTAGGGGGCCCATCTCTGGCAGCCCGTAGCGCTCTCCACAACGGCCGCAATGGACGGTCAGGAGATTGCCGAACACCTCGATCACGCCGACGCTCCCGGCTCGCGCATGAAGGCGATCGACAGACTGGGTGATGTGATGCGCGATGAGCCCGGCATTCTGCATGCGCGCTAGTGCGCGATGGCTGGTGGTCGGCTCGCGAGCTGCGACATCGAGCCCAGTCGGGTAGAGGTACTCCCAGAAGCGCTGGGGTTCGGTCATCAACGCGTCGAGATTCGCCCGCTTGGCCCACTCGCGGCGGGTGACGCCCATATCGAGATCATCGGGCAAGCCGAGCGCCAGTCCGCTCAGCACTACGTCTGTGCTCGCGCTCCTGAACGCGGCGGCCAGCGTCTCGAGCTCGTCGCGGTGCATCAGACGATGCTACGCCTGAGGCGCACCCACCTCGGGGCTGCTGAGTGCATGCACTGAGCGCAAGCCGATCCGCCACGTCCAGATGGCGCTGATTATGGCTACTACCGTGAGGCAGCCGAGCGCCGCCGCGAGGCCGATGATGTCGCTGAGCACCCCGATGACGAGCAGCGGCACGGAGAAGCCGCCGAGATAGCAGGCGACGTAGTAGGAGGAGATCAGCTTTCCTCGATCCTGTGGCGGGGCAATGAGCGTGCAGAGGTCACTGCCCCCCTTGAAGACCATGCCGCCGGCCGCACCGGTTAGAGCTACGGCCACGAGCGTGAGTGTTGCCGATCCGAGTGGAGCGCTCACCACGACTCCTGCGGACGCAGTGGCGGCGATTATGAGGCCCCATCCTATGGCCGGCTCCGGGGGGACCTTGTAGAGCACGGCTTGGGCGACCGCTCCTGCCACGAGGACGAGGAATCCGGAGGCGCCAATCAGGGCGAGGTTCTCGACGCCAATATCACGGCGCAGGAATACGGGCACCAGCGAGAGCGCGACTCCGTCGAAGAGGCTGAAAAGCATTCCGCTCGGAACGAGTACGTGCCAGAAGACCGCGCGCTCTGCTTCTGGCACCTCCAGGCGTAGCGTGAGTGGTCGGGCGCTCTTCTCGGTGACCGTCTCCGGGAGCATCACCACCATGACGAACGCCGCCGCGAGAGCTACCAGGTGGAACGTGAAGGGCACGCTCAAGGGGCGGGCGGAATACTGCGCAATTACACCTGCGACGCCGGGACCGAGACCCAGTCCGCCTCGGATGGAGATGGCGGCGAGGCTTGAGACAAAGGCCCTCTGGCCGGGGGGGGTGGCGTCGATCAAGAACGCCGTACAGGTCCCGGCGAACGCACCCATCGCCACTCCCTGGACGCCTCGGGCGGCCAGCACACCGGCGAGCGGCGGCTCGAACGCGAGATACACCTGCGCGGTTCCCAGCACGAGCAGCCCGGCTATCAGAATGGGCTTGCGTCCGATCCGGTCCGATAACTGCCCGAGGGTCAGCATCGAGGGAACCAGCGCGGCGACGTAGCAGAGCATGAATAGCGCCACGACGGTATCCCCGAAGCCGTCGCGCTCCTGGTAGAGCGGGATCAATGGGGTGATCAGGCTGGTGCCGAGCGCGAAGAGAATCAGCACGGCCCAGGTGCGCCAGACGCGACTCATCGTGCGAGCAGCCCCCAGCACCGCCAGCGCCCGCGTTGGGCCGCGCTCACTACGCGCATGCCGAGTTCGCGATAGGCATCGAGGATCTCGCGACTCTCGGGACCATAGATCCCGGATGCCACCACTCCCGGAGGAGCCACCTCCAGTCGATCCAGCAGGGTCCGATGGCCCGACGCGGAGAGATTCGCGAGCACGACGCGCCCGGCCAGATCCTCGACGGGCAGGCTCTGGACCAGGGCGCATCTGAGGAAGACCTTCTGTTCTAGCCCGGCCGCCTCAAGGGAGCGTGCTGCCTGATCGATGGCGCCGTGATCGGGATCACACGCGAGCACCTCGCACCCGGTGACGCGAACCCATGCCTGGCTCAGAAGGCCGGATCCGCATCCAACGTCGAGAGCCGGTGCCGCGGGCATGCGAGCCAAGGCGGCCAGGCACATCACGGTTGTGGCATGGCCACCGGGGCCGAAGCCTTCACCGGGAACCTGTATGAGCTCTCTCGACGAACGGGGGCCAGGTGCATGCTCTGGCCCGCGGAGATACCACCCTGCGAGCAATCGGGCCTCGGTTCGGGGCCAAGCCGGCACCTGATCGGCGATGTCTACCGCGAACGGGCAGTCCGCGAGAGCCGCAGCGGCGATATCCGGTGCGGCGCGAGGAGAGCAGACCAGGCCGTCAGCGGTCCACGCCACCGGCTGGATGCCGACGATGGCGCCGAAGGACCGCTCGAGCTCCTCACGAGGGGCGCGCACCGTGACCATCGCCGGCAGCGGAGCAGTAGCCTCAGCCGCCATGAAGTCCGTTCTGGATAGCCTCGTCGAACGTGCTCGCCTCGCCCAACCCGAGGTGGCGACAATCGGTATCGACGGGCGCCTTGAGCGTGCGGCCAAAGCGGCGGCGGCCCTGCGCCGCGCCGCGCCTGCGATCATCGATTCTGCAGTGGCCGAGATCGGCCAACCCCGTCGCTTTGCCCGACGAGAGATCGAGTCCGCTCTTGACCTCTTGGACGCGCTGCCAGTGTTGGCTGAAGCGATCCGTCCTGCGGAGGTCCCTGCCGCCGCCGGCAGGACCATTCTCGAATGGCAGCCCTACGGCGTCGTCTTCGGCTGGCATGCAGCGAACTCCCCGGTATGGGTCCCGACCCTCGTCACCCAGTCGGCCCTGGTCAGCGGTAACACGGTCGTCTCGCGCCCATCCGGGCGTGCGCAAGCCACAACCGGATTGGTCCTCGATGCGCTGCTGAGCGCCTGGCCCACAGGCGCAGTGGTTCGCGCGGATCTCACGGCCCCCGAGGCACAGCGCCTGATCGTGCACCCAGGCATCGACGTGGTCGTCGCCCACTCTTCTACCGAGACCTGCAAGCGGCACCTCGCGCTGCTCGGCGAGGCGTACGCGAAGGGCGCTCCGCTTCGCCCGTACATCCCCGAGGCCTCGGGAAATGATCCGTTGTTGGTTCTCCCGGGAGCGGATCTCGAAGTGGCGGCGCAGGCCACCGCGCTCGCGGCGTTCGCGAACGGCGGGCAGCTCTGCATGTCGGCGAAGCGCATCATCGTGGCCCGGAGCGAGGCCGAGCAGTTCATCGCCCACCTTGTCAGGGCAACCGCGGCTCTGGTCATGGGCGATCCCGGAGACGAGGCCACGGACATCGGCCCATTGTCTGACGGGCCGGCGCGCGAGCAAGCTCGTGTCGCCCTTGCCGAGGCGCTCGCGGCAGGGGGCGAGTTAGTCGTCGGAGATGGAGAGCGCGGCGCAGTATTCGCTCCCACGATCGTGCGGCTGCCCCTCGATGCCCTGCAGGTCGACCTCTGGCAGCGAGAGAGCTTTGCCCCGCTCCGCTCGCTGGTCGTCGCCGACGACGTCGAGCATGCCATCCGACTTGCCAATGACACGGCCTTTGGCCTTGGCGCGGCGGTCTTCGGTGGGACCCCGGAGGATGTCGCTCGCGTTCGCGCGGCCCGGGTTGTCGTCGACACCTCGCCGCTCTATCAGGACGCCCATCTGGTGGTTGGCGGTGTGGGGGAGAGTGGCCTTGCCGGCGCGCGGCCCAAGATCGAACAATTCGTCTACGCCCGCAGAGTGCACTACGAGACGCCGTGAGGGCGCCTAGGCGAGCACGCGCAGGTGCTGCCAACGAACGAAGGCCTCCAGCCCGGGGCGCCCGAGCTCTGTTCCGACCCCGGAGCCCTTCCAACCCGCATACGGCGCGTAGGCGGTGACCACACGCCATCCATTGACCACTACTGTGCCGCACTCCAGACGCTCCGCTACCTGTAGCGAGCGGCGCAGGTCGCCACCGCATACGTAGCCGACCAGGCCGTAGTCCGGCCGGTTGGCCTCCGCGATGGCCGCGTCAATGTCATCCATGGCCATCACGGCGACAATCGGGGTAAAAGGCTCCTCGTCGATCAGCTCGACGCCCGGTCCTGCATTGCTGACCAACGCCGGCTCGAGGCGGCGGGAGTCGATGGCGCCGCCTCCTTGCACTGTTGCTCCCTTGGATTCCGCATCCGCGATTAACCGCAGGTGCCGGTCGACACCGCGTTGAGTGGCCATCGGCCCCAGCTCGAGCTCCTGCCGACCCTCGTCGATACGTACGAGAATCTCTTCGGTGAGCTCCGGCGGCGCCAGGACACGGTTCACCGAGTAGCACGCCTGACCGGCGTTGGCGTAGCCCTGGATGAGTGCGACCTCGGCAACCTGATCGAGAGCGGCATCAGGAAGCACGACCAGCGGCCCATGGCCGCCGAGCTCCAGTGACAGCACCTTCAGGCGCGGCGCCGCCCACGCAGCGATCTGCTCAGCGACCCGACGCGATCCGGTGAAGGCCACCTTGGCAACTCTCGGATGAGTCGCCAGCGCCTCGCCGACAAGCGGTCCATCGCCGGTCAAGCAGTTCACCAGTCCGTCCGGAAGCTCCGCCTCGATGGCGAGTTCGCAGGCCCTCCAGGCGGCAAGCGGTGCCTCGCCCGCGGGCTTTGCGACGAACGAGCACCCTGCCGCGAGCGCAGGTCCGAGCTTCCAAAGCATCAGAGCGACCGGAAAGTTCCAGGGGGTGATCGCCGCGACGACGCCCAGTGGAGCTGGGCGCATCCAACTCCCGGTCGTGATGCTTGCGCCGGGCAGTTGACTCACGAGAACTCGCTCGGCCTCGGCGGCGAAGTAATGCACGACCTCAAGAGCACGCGCAAGCTCGGCATGAGCCTCGGGCAAGGGCTTGCCCATCTCGCGATGCATCAGCCCGGCAAGCTCACCTGCATGGTCATCGAGCACCCGCGCATATCGCTCGAGTGCGGCCGCGCGCTCGGTGGGGGGCGTTCGGGCCCATTCGGCACCGGCGGCCGCCGCCGCGTGAACCGCTGCGTCGGTTTCCTCGAGTCCGGCTGCCGCTACTTGACAGAGATCGGGGCCACCGAACGGATCGTCAACCGGGTGCCACTGCTCGGTCTCGACGCGCTGCCCTCCGATGAGGAGGGGGTAACGCTCGCGAACAATCATCACTTCTCGCGGCGCACGCGCCGGATTCGCCATGCTGGCTGGTAGGCGCTCACTTTCTGGATCTCCTGATGGACGATACGTCGAGCGGTCCCGGCATCGGCTGCCCACACGTCCATCTCATGGACGTCGTGGCGCAGAAAACGATCTCCATCGGCTTCCCAAATGGCGAAGACCGCTCGGTAACGATGGGTGCCCGGCGCGTTTGGCGTGAGGGGCTTGAGGAGGCCGAGAGACCACCCATCGCCGCTCTCGCAGCGCTTGGCGATTTCCTTCTCGATCGCTCGGGTCGCGGCGGCGAGGTTCGCGGCATCGAAGCGAATGCGACCCGCAACCTTTGGGCGCGCGCTGCCAACCCGGCGCAACAGGGTGGCCTCCCAGATCGGAAGCCTCGCGGGGCTGGGAGAAGTGGCGGCGGCGCCCACTAGGCTACTCGGCCGCCGATTCCTCGATGCTGACAGCCGTTACTCGCTGCTCTTCTTGCGGTCGATCCTGACGGTCGGTCGCCGTGCTTCCGATCGCCTCGACATGCTCCACGCCGGCGATGACACGTCCGAAGCCCGTATGCGCCCCATCGAGCCACGGCGTCTCTGTCGCGGTGATGATGAAGAATTGACTGCCGTTGGAGTCGGGCCCCGCGTTCGCCATCGCCAACACACCTTTGACCAATTTCTCGTCGTTGATCTCATCTTCGAACTGATACCCCGGCCCGCCGGTGCCGACCCCGTCGGGGCACCCACCCTGGATCATGAAGTCCTTGATCACTCGGTGGAAGATCGTTCCGTCATAGAAGCCGCTCCTCGCGAGGGCGATGAAGTTGCCCACCGTCTGAGGCGCCTTGTCAGCCCACAGCTCGCACGTGATATTCCCGGCCGATGTCGTGAACGTCGCGCGGTAGGTGTGCGAGGGATCTGCAGGAGGGGGCAGCTCGGGCATGTCGCTCCTCAGGTGGATTGCGTGCTCAATATTGGCAGCTGGAAAAGCCCGGCGCGTAGCGCTCCAGAATCAGACTTATGTCGCGCAGGCGGTCGCGAGACACTTACCCCCGTCCAGCGTCACGGAAGCCGGCTGCCAGTCGCTCGGCAAGCGCGATGACGCACAGGTGCGTATTGGCTGAAGGCACTCTGGGGATGATCGACGCGTCCATGACGTAGAGGCCATCGAGCCCGAACAGCCGACCGGCTCCGTCGACGACAGCGGTCGGATCTGACTCGCGCCCCATACGGCAGGTGCCGACCGGATGGTGGAACGTCTCGACCGTGCGCAAGGGATGGTCGAGATCACCCTGGTTCGGCCACGGCGTGATCGCGTCCGCCAGCGGGCTGGTCTGGCTGAGAGCCATCAACTCTCGACCCGCCCCGTCAGCTAGGGCGCGATCGTCCTCGCGCTCCAGCCACCCCATGCGCAGCACCGGCTGGAGACGCGGGTCAGGCCCTTGGATGTCGACTCTGCCCGTGCGCCCGCGAGCATCGGCTACCTGGATGTTGAAGTCGGTGAAGTTGTGCCCGCCCTCTGTCGTGCCCGAGTAGGGCATCACCTGGAACAGACGCCTCTCGCCGTCGACCTCGCAGGTCGCCGTCAAGAGGCCCTGGATCCAGGGGTTGGGCCACTCGGGGATCTCCGTGGACACCCAAAAGCGGTACGAAACCTTGGGGTGGTCTTGCATGCCGCGCCCCACCGCTTCGACCGGATGGATGACGGGAATGCCGTGCGGCCGGATGGCCTCGGGCGGCCCGACTCCGGAGCGCATCAGCAAGGCGGGGCTCGCGTAGGTCCCGAGACACAGGATTACCTGGTCAGCCTCGAAACGCTGTCTCTCCCCGTCCTCGCCGAGCGCTTCGACATGAGACGCCCGTCCGGCATCCAGGCGGATGGTGTCAGCGGTTATTCGGCTGATCAGGGTGAGGTTGGGCCGCTCCAGCGCAGGCGCGAGGTAGTGGTCTGCGGGCGTCTGGCGGATCCCCTCGACCATGTTGAACGGGACCGGACCAACCCCGATTGCGCCCGGCGCATTGTGGTCATCGATCCACGGGTGCCCCCGCTCCAGCGCGGCGGCCGCAAAGGCCTCGAGGAGCGGATACCACTCTCCTCGTGGGTACCGGTTGATCGCAATCGGGCCGCTATCACCGTGGTAGTCAGCGCTCGGGAACTGGCCGTCGTTCTCGATGGCGCAGAACCACGGGAGCATGCTCTGCCAGTCGTAGCCGTCGACGAACTCGCTCCATTCGTCGTAGTGCTTTGGCAGGCCGCGGAGGGCGATGGCGCCGTTGGTGACCGACGATCCCCCGACAACTCGCCCCCGCGGGACGTGCACCAGCCGCGGTGAGGCACCAGCCTGGGCAAGGTAGTTCCAGTCGTGGGTCTCCTTGATGATGCGGTAAGCATGAGAGAGCTCAAGGGGCCATCGGCCGGGGGCATAGTGGGGCCCGGCCTCAAGCAGCACGACCTCTGTGCCCGGTTCCTCAGAGAGGCGCGCAGCGAGGACACAGCCCGCCGTTCCGGCGCCCAGGATGAGAACCCGCATAGCCTAACCGGCAGCCAGGCGACCGCCATCCACGACCATTACCTCGCCGGTGATGAAGCTGGCGGCATCGGTGAGCAGGAAGACGATCGGCCAGGCGGCCTCGGGCGTCGCACCGATCCGCCCGAGCGGTGACTTGGCCACCAGGCGCTCCTCGAGCACCGGGTTGGCCTCCATGAGCTCTTGCACCATTTCGGTCATGATGGTCCCCGGAGCGACGGAGTTGCACAGCACGCCCGCCGGACCGAGTTCCACCGCCATGGTCCGAGTGAGTGCGTCGAGACTGGCCTTGGTCGCGTTGTAGGGCGCGATGTTCGGCAGCCCCGTAAGCCCTGCGATGGAGCTGACGTTCACAATTCGCCCGCCACCTCCGGCCGCGACGAGGCGGTCGCCGATGGTCTTTGCAAACGACACTGCGCCGAGGAGATTCACTCGCAGAGTCTCATCCCACTGCTCAAGGCTCATCGCGGTAGCCGGCTCGTAGGCGATGTTGACGCCGGCGTTGTTCACAAGGCCCCACAAGCCTCCGAGATCTTCTCCGGCAGCGGCCGCGCGCTCGGCTACCCCCGGATCGGCGACGTCGCCTGTCACCGCGGCTGCCGGCGTCGGTAGATCATCGGCCATCTTCTCGATGACATCGCGCGACCGCGCCACGAGGACGACACCGCCCCCAAGCGCGCTGATCATGCTTACCACCGCGGCGCCGATGCCGCGTGAGGCGCCCGTAACCACGACGGTGCGGCCATCCAGGCGCAAGGCGCTCGTCGGGTCGGACATCCGGCCCAGTCTATCCGGGCCTAGTCACGTCTAGACTTCCGAAATATCGTGTTTACGCCTCGAAACGCACACCGAGCCGGGAGACCTGAATGCTGAGTTATGCCTTCACTGACGAGCAGGAAGACCTTCGCCAGATGGTCCGGGAATTCGCCCAGTCGGAGGTCGTGCCGCTCATCGAAGATGCCGAGGCCGAAGAGAAGTTTCCCGTTCAGCTGATCCCGATGCTCGGAGAGCTCGGACTGCTCGGCATCGTCTTCCCCGAGGAATACGGCGGCATTGGGCTGGACAAAATCACCGAATGCATCTTCGTGGAGGAGATGGCCAAGGTCTCAGCGGGCATGACGGCATCGGTCAACGCCCACGCCGATCTCGCGGCCTTCCCCATCTACAAGTTCGGCACCGAGGAGCAGAAGTCGAAGTACCTGCCCCCGTCCATCGCGGGCGAGATCATCGGCGCATACGCAATCACTGAGCCCAACACCGGTTCAGATGCCGCCGGCCTCGCGAGTCGCGCCGAGAAGAAGAACGGCGGCTACGTGATCAACGGCCGCAAGAACTTCATCACCAACGGCACCATCTGCGACTACTGCTTGGTCGCGGCGTACACCGATAGGGAGAACCGCGGCGAAGGCATCAGCGTCTTCATCGTCGATCGCGACACGCCCGGCTTCGAGGTGACCCGCAAGCTCCAGAAAATGGGCCATCGGTCGTCCGACACTGCCGAGCTCGTGTTCGAGAACTGCGAGGTCGGCGAAGAGACCCTTCTGGGAGGCAAGGAGGGTGCGTTCGGTGCGCTCATGGAGGCGTTGATCACCGGGCGGGTCTCACACGGCGTCAAGTCGGCGGCGATCGCCGAAGCGGCCTTCGAAGAGGCGCTCAAGTACTCCAAGGAGCGCGAAGCCTTCGGGCGGTCGATCTCCAAGTTCCAGGCAATACGCTTCAAGCTCGCCGACATGGCGACCCGAATTGAGGCAGCGAAGTCGCTCGCATACAAGGCAGCGTGGCTCTACTCCACAGGCCAGCCGTGTGTGAAAGAGGCCTCCATGGCCAAATACTTCTCCGCTGAGGTAGCCGACTATGTCACCCGGGAGGCGGTCCAGATCCATGGCGGCTACGGTTACATCAACGAGTATCCGGTTGAGCGGTACTACCGCGACGCCAAGTTGGCCTCGATCACCGAGGGCACCAGCGAAATCCAGCAGCTGATCATCGGACGGGAGCTCGGATTGTGAATCCTCCGCCGATTGGAACACCGGAAGAGATCCTCGCGACGGCACCACCGGGGCTATTTGACGCATTCTCCTATCCGTACTTCCAGTCAGTGTTCGATCGGAAGAGCAGGCGCATGGCGCTCGGCATGGACCTGCAAGCGGAGTACTTCCAGTACACGAGCCCGTACGAGCCGGTGCCGCTGACCGATCTCGAGGAAGCCCTGCTCCTCACCGCGGCGACCGGCCTCAACGGGATCAGCCTCGGCGACATCGATCCCTCGCACGGCGCGGAAGCGCTGTGCCAGTGGACCGCGCGAACCTGGCCGAGCTCCTGCAACAACCATGGCACCGAGCTCTTCTTCACCAACGACAACGGGCTCTACTTCCTCGATATGTGGGGCCTCATGCCGGAGCCCGGGGAGATCAACACCCTGTCCGGCAAGCCCATCGAGGCGCAGGTCGATTTCATCATCGAGATGGCCAATCGCGCCAAGGTGGAGCTCTCCCCCGGCCGGGCGCAGTTGCCGACTGGCCTGCCGGGCCTGTTCGTCTTCAACCACTGGAACGCCAACAAGCCGGGCACTCACCTCTTCGTGCCGGTCGCCAATATGACGCTCGAGTACATCAACCTGCTGTTCATCTACTTGAGCGACGGCTACCGATTCTCGATCGTCGACGAGCAGAAGGAGTGGAAGTCGGCCGGCCTGCAAAAGTGGCTCGACAAGGGGCGCCTCGAACCGAAGCGGCTCATGGGAATGATCGACCTCGAGCAGCGCGTGCTGTCGATGCAGGTCGTGGAGTCCGCCTTCATCTGCCACAACCTGAATCTCGCGATGCAAGCCATGGGCCTCGGCGGCTGGACCTACACCGGGTTCATCTCGCGCTATGTCCTCGGCGGGGAAGACGTCCCGGGTCTCGGCTTTCGCTTCGTACAACCCGAGGAGGGCCCGAGCACCCCAGTTGGCGTGGACGGCCACTACGAGGCCTTTACCCCGCCGTATTACTCCGACATGAACGAGGCGGTGGACGCCTTCCTCGAGACCAAGTGGTCGCAGTACGAGAGCAACATCCCGAAGCCGTACCTCGAGCCGGACAAGGCGCTCCAGAGCATCCCGCGGCCGGACGACGAGACGATCGCCATCGTCAAGGACTACTGCCAGTACGTCCATGACAGCTACGGGCGCTTCCCGGCGAACCTCGACGCAATGTACCAGCGCCTGGTGTGCCAGGTGCAGCACATCGACCCGGACTTCTACGACGAGTACTACCCACCGGGGGCAACCACCGAGCAGCACAAAAGGCACTTCGAGCGCTGGCACCCCGAACTCGTGGGACCGGACGGCAAGCCGCCCCGCAAGGATCCCGAGAAATAGCGAAGGCCCCGCTTAAGCGGGGCCTTCGTGCATCAGAATCGATACCGGGGGGTGCTGTGGGCGCTACCCCTCGTCGCGCCGGAAGATGAGCATGTTCCACTTGCCCTTCTGCACGACCTTGTCCTCTTGATTGAGGACCTCGATCTCGTAGATCACGAATCCCTGCTTGGGGTCCTTCCACTCCTTCTTCTCGCCGATGGTGCGCTTGACACGGATCGTGTCGCCGAAGAAGACGGCGCCCCGGAACTGCCAGTCGGCGAGGCCGAGGAACGCGGCCGTGCGCGCCTTCGGCTCCATCTGGCTGACCTGCAGGCCGGTCGCGATCGACGCGATCAGCATCCCGTGAGCCACACGCTTGCCGAAGAAGGACGCCTTGGCGGCCTCCTCATCGATGTGAAACGAGTTGAAGTCGCCCGAGAGGCCGGCGAAGTTGACGACGTCGGTCTCGGTGATCGTTCGACCACCAGATATCGACTCGTCGCCCTCGTTCAGATCCTCCCAATACAGCCGGTCCTCTGCCACGCGTGAACTCCTTGATTTGTTGGGCCAAACCCCGACAGCCTAGAGGTTCTCGAGACCACGCTGGATGCGCTCGAGACCCTCTTCCAGCATGTCGTCCGGCAGCGCGTAGGTGAGACGGATGTGGCCCTCGCCCTGGTCGCCGAACGCGGTACCGGCAACGACGGCCACGGCGTGCTCCTCGATGAAGTAGTCGGCGAACTGCTGGGCGGTCATGCCCGTGCCACGGATGTCCGGGAACACATAGAAGGATCCGTCCGGCGCCTGGCACTCGATGCCGTCCATGGAGTTCAGGGCGGCGACGGTCTTGTCGCGCTTGGCCTGAAGGATCTTACGCGTCTCCTCGACGTGATCCTGCGGTCCGGTGAGGGCCGCGAGCGCTGCGTACTGCACGAACGCCGGCACGTTGGTGACCGAGTTCTGCTGGAAGATGTCCATCGTCGTGATGAGCTCTTCGCCAGCGACGCACCACCCTATCCGGAAGCCGGTCATCATGTACGTCTTGCTGAAGGTGTCCACGAGAATGGTCCGTTCGGCCATGCCGTCCACGGCGGCGATCGTCTTGTGGCCATCCGGGTGATAGACCATATGCGAGAAGATCTCGTCGGTGAGCACGATGATGTTGTGCTCCTTGCAGATGGCAGCGAGTTCCTCAAGTTGGCCGACCATCATGCCGTTCGGACGCTGAGGGCTGTTGATGATGAGCATCTTGGTCTTTTGACTGACCAGGGTGCGCAGTGAATCGAGGTCGAAGTTATAGTCGGGCTCCACGAGCGGGGCGTAGACCACGCGACCACCGGCGAAGGTGATCCAGAACTCATCCGGCGGGTAACCCGGGTTCGGGAAGATGACCTCGTCGCCTTCGTCGACGACCGTCAGGAGCGACTGGGTCAAGGCGTGCTTGGCACCCATCGTGACCAAGACCTCGGTGCGCTTGGTCGGACGACCGCGCTGGGTTGCCTCCTCGGCGATGGCATCCCGCAGGTCATCCAGACCAGGGCCGGGCACATAGCGAACATGCCCGGCGGTCAAAGCCTGTTTGGCGGCCTCGATGATGTGGTCGGCGGGCTTGAGCCCCTCGCCCTGGAAGTCCCCCTTCTCGAAGTGGATGATCGGACGCCCGGTCTCCTCCTCGACCTGCTTGGCCTTGCGCATCGAGGCCCACTGCTTCGGCAGCACGAAATGCGATGTACGACTCGAGAGGCGAAGCTTCGATCCGGCGGTTATCGCCATCTTGGTGGCTCCTTGGTTCGGTGGGTGGGTGGGTGTGTGGTCAGATAGCTGCCGGGGACGCCGGCAGCGCGCGGTCGTTCGTCGTGCGAATGCGCAGCGCGGCCGCAGAGTATGCCGCTGATTGATGAGCACCGAGACGACGGGAGAGCCCAGCCGCGGCACGCGTTACCAATCCAGCGAGCTCGTCGACTCGCTCAGGAGTCATGCGTGTGACCGGGCCTCCTACTCCAAGCGCCGCTACAACGGCGCCAGTGTGATCATGGATGGGCGCGCCAATACAGCGCAGGCCCTCGTCGTACTCCTCGTTGTCGACGGCGTAGCCGCGTTCCCTGACCAGCAGTAACTCTTGTTCGAGCTCGGACTCGTCGACGATAGTGTTCGACGTGTAGGCCGCGAGTCCACGTGCCCGCGTGATCTCGGCGACCTGGCCGCTGCTGAGGGCCGCCAGGAGCACCTTGCCAAGACTGGTGGCATGGGCCGGATAGCCGCGACCGACGGCGGACGGGATGCGCAGAGCCCGATGGGTCTCCACACGCTCGACGTAGATGGCTTCGCCGTTGTCGAGCACCGCCAGATGCCCGGTCTCGCCCGTGTCGTGGACCAGGCCCTCCAGAAAGGGGAGTGCTTCCTCCCAGAGGCTCATCTGCTGCATCACAAGGCCGCCGAGCTCCAGGATGCGCAGACCAAGGCGGTAGCGCCCGCTCCGAGGGCTGCGCTCGACGAGGCCGGCATGCTCGAGATTGACTAAGAACCGGTGAATCGTCGACTTGTGGAGCCCGAGCTCATTCGCGAGCTCAGTTACCCCGTACTCGGGCCGCTCAGCGCTGAAGGCGTTGAGAATCGAAACCGCGCGCTCAATCGCTTGGATTCGATAGCGCCCGCGGCGGTCCGGACCATCGCCCGGGACGTCGTGAGATGTTTCATTCATCGCGACAGAGTTTCGAGCAGGAAACCTTGGAGGCGGGCATATCGCGAGATACTCCGCTTGCGCAAGTTATTTTCGCAACGAGTGAGTCGCCGTCTCATAGAGTAATACTCGCCGGGGTTGCCGGGGTGGGCTGGGGCTTAGAAGGCTGAATAGGATGGCTTGCGCCAATGGGGAGGCAACAGTGAGGAGTTCGCGGTGGAGTTTGAGGACATCCTCTATGAGGTCGCCGGGGGTCGGGCAACAATCACGATCAACCGTCCTGATCGCCTGAACGCGTTCCGGGTCCAGACGGTCCAGGAGCTCTGTGGCGCCTTCGAGGCCGCCGCAGACGACGAGGCTGTTGGAGTGATCGTCTTCACCGGGGCGGGCGAGCGGGCCTTCTGCGTCGGTGGGGACGTCCAGGACCCCACGCGCACCGCTGCCGAGAAGCGGCGCCTTCATCACCTGCACGACCGGCTCGCCGTGGCGATCCGCAACAACGGTAAGCCGATCATCTGCCGGGTGCGCGGGTACTGCATCGGCGGCGGCAACGAGCTGAACGTACTCTGTGACCTGACGCTCGCCGGCGAGTCCGCGCGCTTTGGTCAGGCCGGACCCAAGATCGGCTCGGCGCCACTGTGGTGGGGTTGCCAGCTGATGCCGCTGGTCGTCGGCGAGAAGAAGGCGCGCGAGATCCTCTACCTCACCCGGCAGTATTCGGCCCAGGAAGCCGTCGAGATGGGTCTCGCCAACAAGGTGGTGCCCGACGAGGAGCTTGACGCCGAGGTCGACTCGTGGTGTGAGCAGATCCTGAAGCGCTCTCCCCAGGGGCTGCGCTTCGCCAAGCTCTCGATGAACGCCAGCACCGACCAGCTCTACGGTGCCATGCAGCACGGTATGGAGCTGGTCGCGCTGAACCACGTCTACGGCCCCGAGCCACAAGAGGGCATCGCGAGCTTCCAGGAAAAGCGGCCCGCGGACTGGCGCAAGTTCAGGGCTGGGCAGGGCCCTGAGCCCGGCTGATGGACCGAACGCGCCCTGAGCTCAAGGAGGCGCTGCATGCCGCGCTTGAGGGAGAGCGTCTCAGCTCCGACCAGTCGTACGCGCTCGCTGACCCGATAGGAGCCGAACAGGCCCAGCTCTGGTCAGCGGCCGCCACTGTCAGGGATCGGCATCGCCCGGGAGCCGTGACGTACTCCCGCAAGGTCTTCATCCCGTTGACCAACCTGTGCCGGGACGTCTGCTCGTATTGCACCTTCGCGCACGACGACGGTGCACCGCGCGCCCATACGATGAGCCCCGAAGAGGTTCTCCAGGTCGCCGAGACCGGCGCGCAGCGGGGCTGCAAGGAGGCGCTGTTCACGCTGGGAGACCGGCCCGAGGCGCGCTGGCCGGAGTACCGGGCCATGCTCAAGCGCCGCTACGGACACGACTCGACGCACGCCTATCTGGTCGCGATGTGCCGCGAGGTCTTCGATCAGACGGGGCTGCTGCCCCATCCAAATGCGGGCATCCTCGGCCGCCGTGAGCTCGCGGAGCTGAGAGAGGTCTCTCCCAGCCAAGGCATGATGCTCGAGACGGTGAGCGAACGCCTCTGCGGCCCCGGGGGCCCTCATGAGCATGCCCCGGACAAGCGCCCCGCGACCCGGCTCAAGATGATCGAGCGCTGCGGCGAGCTGCGCATTCCCTTCACGAGCGGGATCCTGATCGGAATCAGCGAGACCGCTGCTGAGCGGATCAGTGCCCTGCTGGCGCTGCGCGAGCTCCATGAGCGCCATGGCCACATCCAGGAGGTCATCGTGCAGAACTTCCGGGCGAAGCCCGAAACCCCAATGGCCGAAGCCGGCGAGCCCAGCCTGCTCGATCTCATGACCACGTGTGCACAGGCGCGGTTGATCTTCGGCCCCGAGATGAGCGTTCAGGCACCACCCAACCTCTCCTCGGACTATGGGCCGCTGCTGCTTGCGGGCATCAATGACTGGGGAGGCATCTCACCGCTCACTCCCGACTTCGTCAACCCCGAGGCCCCCTGGCCCAAGCTCGACCAACTCGCTCAGCTCTGCGAAGAGGCCGGCTATGCGCTTCGTGAGCGCCTGACGGTCTATCCGGAGTTCGCCGCCCGCGACGACTTCCTCGATGAGAACGTCCGCGATCGGGTCCGCGAGATGTATCGCGGGCTCGATCGCACCCTCGTAGCGCTAGCTGCATGACGGTCACCTTCTGCCGCATCAGCCGCCCGTCTCGGCTTACCGCCGCAAGCGCGGCGCGCCTTCGCGCATCGGGCACGACGACGGTGGAGCTGGTCCACCCCGGGGATGCCGAGGCCGCTCACGCCCTATCGGCAGGGGTACTCCCGATCGATCCGGAAGGCCTCTCACCGCACACGCTGGCGTGGGTCCTGAGTCCGGCCGAGGCGCTCGATCTCCACGACGAAGGACTCCCCGGCTGGCGGCTCACGGTGCGCCACACTGGTCGACGCACCCACGTGCTGGACGCCATCAGCCGGTCTGAGGCGGCCTTTCTGCAGACCACTTCGGAGCAGCTCGAAGAGGCCGTGGCCATATGCAGGCTTCCTTCGATCACCACCAGGGTCTCGATCGCGTGCGCGGATCTGAACGAGGCCATCGCCCATGCCCGCGCAGGCGCAACCGATCTCCTGCTAGATGAATCCTGGGACGATCGCGCGATCGCCGAACTGCGAGATGCGCTTGCACCCGTGCGAATCACCGAGCGCTGCGCGTTCCCGGTCGGCCTGGACATCGACGCGGCCCGCGAGGTCTTCGCCCGGCCCGAGCTCAAGGCGTATCTCGATCTCATCGACGCACATGGCGCGGCGCGTCCGAGATATGTCTGGGCGCCGGGGCGCGACATGGCGCCGCCGGTTCCCAAGCGCCGCCTGTCGGCCGCCTGGAGCGATGAGCGCTGGCGCACAGGCGAGGCAGCGGACACGCTGGGTCGGGCACACCCGAAGGTGGCTGAGATCCTGGAGCGTTCGCTGTCCGGCACTGCCCCAACACGCGATGAAGTGGAGAGGCTCTTCTGGGCGCGCGCTGAGGACGTGGAGGTGATCGCGAAGGTCGCCGATGAGTTGCGCGGGCGCGCGGTCGGCGACACCGTCACCTATGTCATCAACCGGAACATCAACTACACCAACCAGTGCTACTTCCGGTGCGGCTTTTGCGGCTTCAGCAAGGGGCCGCGAAGCCTCAACCTCCGAGGCACGCCGTACATGCTCGAGATCCACGAGGTGGTTCACCGTTCGGTGGAGGCCGCTGAACGAGGCGCAACGGAGGTCTGCCTGCAAGGGGGAATCCACCCGGACTACACGGGCGATTTCTACGTCGGGGTACTCGAGGCGATCAAGGGTCGTCTGCCCGAGATGCACGTCCACGGCTTCACACCGCTGGAAGTCTGGCAGGGCGCTGAGACGCTCGGCGTGAGTGTGCGCGAGTTCCTGACCCGCCTGCGCGACTCCGGACTCGGGACGCTCCCGGGAACCGCCGCCGAAGTTCTCGACGACCGGGTGCGCGAGCATCTGTGCCCGGACAAGATCCGCACCTCCGAGTGGGCCGAGGTGATGATCACCGCGCACGAGCTCGGACTGCGAGCGACATCCACACTGATGTGCGGACACATCGATGGACCCCGCTCGTGGGCCAATCACATCGAGGTGCTGCGCGACATTCAGCGACGCACCGGGGGGTTCACGGAGTTCGTTCCGCTGCCGTTCGTGCACATGGGCTCGCCGATCTACCTCCAAGGACGCGCGCGACCGGGTCCGACGTGGGATGAGGTCGTCCTCGTGCATGCCGTTCCGCGCATCGCTTTCGACGGCTTGATTCCCAATATTCAGGCGTCGTGGGTGAAACTCGGGCTCGAAGGCGGCGCTCGACTGCTCGCGGCAGGGTGCAACGACCTTGGCGGAACGCTCATGGACGAGAACATCTCGCGTGCGTCCGGGGCCTCACATGGTCAGCTCGCGACGCCGCAGGAGCTCGAGGCAGCGGCACGGAGCATGGGTCGCACGCCAGTGCGTCGCACCACGACCTACGGACGCGTCGGCGTCCCCGTCTAGGAGTCGCTTGCCTCGGCCAACGCGCCGAGCATCTGCTCGACCGAAGTGAACTTCTGGCGCGGCCGGTCGCCCGCCTCCTCGCCTCGACGGCGCTCCAGCGCGTCGATGAGCTGCCATTCCTCGTAGCTGACGAAATCACTTCGCTCGGCAAGTAGGCGCTCGAGTACCTCGCGTGAAGGGGTATCCGGCCTCTCCAAGAGACCCGCGTCGAAGTCGTCGAAAAGGGCAGCCGCGGTCTCAACCGCATCGGGCTTGTTCGTGCCGATCACACCGCTTGGTCCACGCTTGATCCAGCCGACGCAGTACTCCCCAACCCGCGGATCACCAGCGTCAAAGACCCGCCCGCGCACGTTGGGGATGACACCGGCGTGCTCGTCGAAAGCCACGCCCGGTAGAGCCGTGCCCCGATAGCCGATGGCGCGAAACACGAGCCCGGTCTCCAGGCGGTCGGTCTGGTCGGTGGGACGCGATCGGATCGAGCCGTCGTTCTCGCGGTAGAGCACATTTCGCACGAGTCCGAGCGCCTCCACGGAGGCGTCGCCGATGATCTCCGTCGGCGACACCAGGAAGCGGAACACGATCCGCCGCGAGGCGCGGCACCGTGGCACCGTGGCGAACTCTCCCAGCACCTCGAGAATCTTGTCGCGTGATCGATCGGGGTTCGCCTGCATCCACGCGCGCGTTTGCTCGTCCAGCTCGAGGTCCGCGGGCTCAACAACCACATCGGCGTCTTCGAGCTCCCCCAGCTCGCGAAGCTCCTTGACGGTGAAGGCCGCTTGCGCCGGACCGCGACGGCCGAGCACGTGGATCTCGGTGATCCGACTGGCAGAGAGCGCCTCAACCGCATGATCGGCCATGTCGGTCGCGTGCAGCTCGGCCGGGGTGCTCGCCAGAATCCGGGCGACGTCAATCGCGACGTTCCCATTACCCACCACAGCGGCAGTCCCACCGCTGAGATCAAAACCGAGTCGCCGGAAGTCCGGATGGCCGTTGTACCACCCCACGAACTCGGCGGCCCCGTGAGAGCCCGGCAGATAGTCCTTTGGAATGCCAAGACGCCGATCACCGCGGGAGCCGACCGCGTAGATGATCGCGTGGTAGTAAGCGGTCAGGTCCTCATGGACCAGGTCGCGACCGAACTCAACGTTGCCGTAAAAACGGAACTCGGGGTGCTCCGCGATCCGGTCATACGCCTTAGTGACCGACTTGATCTTCTGGTGGTCAGGAGCGACTCCACCGCGCACGAGGCCGAACGGCGTCGGAAGACGATCAAACATGTCAACCTGGACGACGACATCCTCCCGCTTGTGCAGTGCCTCCGCGGCGTAGAACCCCGAAGGCCCTGATCCGACAATGGCGACCCGAAGCGGGATGCGCTCACTACCTAGAGCTGCGTCAGCCACGCATTCCTCCTCGAAAGCGGCACCACACTAGTGGGCGCGAGCATCCGCGCCGGCGCCTCTGAACAGGTCGTGCTCGGGCTCCCGTAGCAGCTCGGTCATCGTGCCAGGAGCGATCTCCAGCTCGGCGCCCGAGATCAGCACCGCCGGCCGCCGGCCGCCCTTGACCATGAGCATGCCGCCCACTGCGGCAAACTCATCGGCGATCGCCTGATCGGTCGCTCGAAGAACGTGCCCTTCCCGGTCGCGCTCTCCCGAACGAGAGATAACGGCCGTGAAGCCCGCTACACCGACTGCGATGTTCACCAGGCCGCGCCGGAAAGCCCGGCCGTGGGTATCGGAGATCACGACTCCGACATGCCCTCCGGCCGACTCCGCAAGCGCTCGCTGAATCCGTTTCGCCGAAGCATCGGGGTCGCGTGGCAGCAAAACAGCGGTACCGCTCGCAGTATTGGAGCGATCGATCGCCGCGTTGCACAGACGAACCCGTGGTGAGTCTCACAAATGAGAGTGCCCTCGCGTCTAGCGACGATGTGCCGGCTCTCGCGGAGGATCAGCTCGCAAACAGCCGGCTCCTTGCCCGTCTCGACGGCGAGTTGCTGGGCGGCTGGGCTCGGGTTCACGTGGGCGAGATTCACCACTCTACCCTCGGCCTTGCTGACCACTTTGTGCGCCACGACCAGGACATCACCCGGCACGACACCGCCCTCCGCTGCGGCGCGCGCCAACATCCGGGGGAGATCATCGCCGTCCTGGATTTCCGGAAGCGCCCCTGCCAGGCGCACCCTCAGCTCGGACACGCCTCAGGAAGTGACGCGTCGATTCTCAGTACGCGACATGCGCGGGCGAACTCCATGCCAACAGCACCGGAACGGATAGCCTCCAGGAGATCCTCCGGCGTGTCGACATCGATCGCAAGGTTGCCCACCTCGAGTATCTGGTGTCTGATCCGCGCCGCGCTGGCTTGAGCGATGTGCCGCGCAAGTGACCCGCTCCCGAATTCCGGGCGCAGGACATCCGGGGGGCGAAGCAGCATGGCGTTGGTTCCGGTACCGCTCTCGGATGGCACGAGGGTCGCGTCGAAACCCCCGCCCGCCTCGATGACGCCGTCGATTGCTGTTGGGGTGATCTGGGGTAGGTCGGCGGTCATGACAAGAGCCGAACGGTAGCCGTCCGCAATCGCTTGTGACTGGCCGCGCTCGACGGCTGGATTGATCCCCTGGGGCGGCGAGTGATCATCGACTAGACGCGCGCCAAAGGTTCCGGCAATGACTGCGGCGCCTGGGTCTGCGGTGACGAGATACGTCGCGGCCAAGCGCGATGCGTGGGTGCATGCGCCTAGCACGTCAGCCAACATCGCGGCCTGGAGCGCGCGGCGGCGGGGTCCGTCGAGCACGTCGGCGAGGCGGCCCAGGGAGGTCTCAAGGGGCTTGACCGGGATGATGGCGGCGGCGTGGCCCCTCATCAAAGCGCCGCCAGCGTCAGCTCCGCGAGCCGAGCACGCGCAGAGCGATCGGCCATCACTACATCGCTCATGACCGGGTGCACACCGGCGGCTGCGATTCGGTCGGCTTGGTGCCCATCACGCGCATCGAAGACGAGCGTTGCGGCCACGTCGGCATAGATCTCGGCCATCTGGGCTGCGGAGCACTCCGGATAACCGGCGCCTGCGAGGAACCGGTGCGCCGGGCCTTCCACCGGACGATCGCCCACAATGGGGCTGACGGCAACGCAGCGCTCACGACGCGCCGCCACGGCATCCCGTACTCCGGACACACTCAGAATGGTGCCGATCGAGACCACCGGGCTCGAAGGGCAGATCACGATGGTGTCCGCCCCGGCGATCGCCTCGAGCACCCCCGGTACGGGGCGCGCTCGCTCGATGCCGTCGAACCGGATCGAGGTGATCTCCTCCGCCGCGCCGTGCTCGATCAGGTACTCCTGGAATGACCTCTCCCCCGCCGGCGTCGTGATGCGCGACCGCACGTCCTCGTTGCACATCGGGAAGACCGTCGCCTCAACACCGAGGTGACCACAGAACTCACGGGTGATCACATCGAGAGTAGCGCCCTCGGCCAGCCGAAGAGTGCGGTGGATGTGTGTCGCGAGGTCACGATCGCCGAGGCCGAACCAGGCAGGCCGGCCGTAGGTTGCAAGGCCCTCGAGGCAGCTGAAGCTATCGTCAGCAAAGCCCCAGCCACGTCCGTCGACCACCCCGGCGAGCGTGTAGACGCAGATGTCGAGATCCGGGCAGACCCGCAAGCCGTAGAAGTCCGCGTCGTCGCCGGTGTTGATGACCGCACACAATGCGGACTGCCCGGCGACCTGCGCGAGGCCATCCAGCATCTTCGCGCCGCCGGTGCCCCCGGACAGCGCGACGATCACCGGGCGGCCGGAGAATGTCGCACAGGACTCACGAGAGCAGGATGTTATCGGCCCTGGGCGTCACCTCTCGACGAGCCGCGAGAGCACCAACACGACGTCGCTTGGGAGGTAGGTCACGATGAAGAGCACGATCAGCGAGACCCCGAGCCAGGGCAGGATCATCACCGACAATCGTTCGACCGAGACATTGGCCAGACTCGAGACGAGGAAGATAACCAGGCCGATCGGCGGGTGGATCAGGGCCAGCACGAGATTGAAGACCATGATCAGGCCGAAGTGCACTGGGTCGACGCCGTAGACCTCCACGGCGATCGGTGCCAAGAAAGGCGCCAGGATGAACAGCGCTGGCAACGGTTCGATGAAGATGCCCACAGCGAGCAGCAGCAGGTTCACCACCAGCAGGAAGACCAGCCTGTTGTCGCTGATACCGATCATGAATGCCTGAAGGTCCTCGCCGAAGCGGTCGATGAAGAGGACCTTCGCGAGAATCGAGGAGTCCCCGAGCAGCAAGAGCACGATGCCAGCCTCGAGTCCGGCGATGGCGATGATTCCCGGCAGCTGGCTCGGGGAGATGCCGCGATACCAGAAGAAGGCGAGAAAGAGCGTCACCACTGCGGCCACCGATGCAGCCTCGGTCGGAGTGAACACCCCGGTAAAGATGCCGCCCAAGATGATGAACGGGATAGCGAGCACCGGAAGCGCCGAGCGGCTACTGCTGGCGATCGCGTTTACCCCGGCGAATGGCTTCTTCTCGAGAAAGCCGAGACGACGCACCACGATATAGACGGTCGCAGCCTGAAAGATCAGCAACAGCAGCTCTGCGAACACACCCGACAGCAGCAGCTCGCTGATCGACGCCGAGGCCGGCCCCTCGACGATCGTCCCGTAGACGATGAACATGATCGAGATCGGCCCGATCGGCCCCTTGATCGATGCCCCGGCCACCACTGCGGCGGCGACATCACGACGATAGCCCTCCTTCTCCATGGCCGGCACCAACAGTGGGGTCATGATCGCCGCGTCCGCCTGCGCCGAGCCCGAGATCCCCGACACGAGAGCCGACGTCACCTGGGCCACATAAGCCATACCGCCGCGAAGATGGCCCACGGCAGCTGCGGCTACTGCAATCAGGCGGGCAGACATCCCTGACGCGTTCATCACCTCGGCGACGATCAGGAACATCAGGATCACCAGTAGCTCGCCCCCACCAGACAGGCCCATGGTGAACTGGGTGGTCTCGAACGGAGTCAGATCACCGAAGTTCCGATCCGGAAAGAACTCCAGACCCAGAAACGAGCCGCGCATGGCGATGATCCCGACCATCGAGAGCATGAAGACGATCGGGGTCCCGGCCATCGTCAGGGCGACGAAGATCACGCCAATAGCGACGAGGTCGCTCACCCCGAGCGCCAGCAATGCGGCCACGATCAGCCAGACTGCGAAACCGATCGCGAGGCCACCGGCAGCTCCACGCAGCACTGTGCGCCAGCCAGCGGCCGCGCGCGCGCTCAGCGTGGCCGCGCCGGCGATCAGTCCTGTGGCGAAGTGGAGTGTGATGAAGTAGTAGCCGACCGTCATCGAGACGATCGGGTAGAACCAGAGGACCTCCAGTCCAGGCGATGTTGCCTCGCGCGCGAAGTCGGTCATCGCGTACTCGGTCGAGCGCCAACAGGCATAGGCGAGAAGAGCCCCCAAGCTGATGCCCGAGAAGGTGCGCATGCCGTGCTGCCACCAGGTTGGCCCGTTGTGCGAGAGAAGGGTGATGACGGTCACCGAGCCGCGCTTGACCGCGAGCGACACCCCCATCCAGATCGTCCAGAGGAAGCAGAAGCGGGCAAACTCCTCCGCGCCGAAGATCGAGAAGCCGGCGGTGTTGCGGGTGAAGACATTGCCGGCGAGCGCAACCATCGCGGCCAACGCCGTGACTACCGTGATCACCATGGCGATGCGGATCGCCGCCTGGGAGTAGACCTCCAGCCAGCGAGCGAGCCAATCCAACGTGCGCGTCAGGCTCCCACGCGACCCGGCCACGGGTGCGTCAATCGCGACCGTCATCAGGACGCGACTTTACCCCGAACGACAGAGGCCCAACCCGCAGATGCAGATTGGGCCCCTGGACGCTTCATCGGCCTAAGTGCCGGCCGGTCTAGATCAGATCAGCCAAGCTCACACGCAGCGCCTTCCTCAGCGGTGGCGGTGACCACCGGAGCGGACTTCTCGTCGATGCCGTCCTTGACCTCTTGGATCTGGGTGATGAACTCACCTGTGCTCTCATTCGCCTCACTGAGCGCGGTGACAGCACTTTGGCCGGCCTCCTCCAAGGCCGCCTTGTCCTCATCGGTCGCCTCGACGAACTCCAGGCCGCAGTTGGCCAGGGGCTGAGCGAACGGGTCCGCTCCTCCTGAAAGGCGATCGATGATGAAGCCCGGCGTCTTGGCCGCGGCGTCCGCGATGATCTGTTGCTGAGTCTCATCGAGGCCGTCCCAGACGTCCTTGTTAATGACCATGACCGTCGGGAAGGGCCAGAACACCACGTCGCCCGTGAAGAACTCGGCGACCTCGTAGTACTTCTGGCCGGCGGTCAGGCCTGTGTTGGCCTCCATGCCGTCGACGGTGCCGTTTTGGAGCGCTTGGAAGACGTCCGGTAGCGGCAACGGCGTCGGCTCGGCGCCTAGGGCCTTAAGGCCTTCTGCCATTACCTTGGACTCCACGGCGCGGATCTTGAGACCGTCGAAATCGGCCGGGCTGACCAGCGGCTTGGCGCGCCCGAGCGGGCTTCTCAGACCGCCCTCATGGATGGCGAGTCCCTTGAGATCGCCAGTGTCCTCCTCCATTTGGGTCAGCATGTCCTGGGCGATCTCGCCCAGACCGGTGCCGTCCTCGTTGGAGAGAACCGCCTTCTCGATGTCGAGGTTCGTAATCAGGAACAAGGCCTGGAGCGCTTGGAAGGCGTCCACACCCGCGTTGTCCCACACCGCGCTCGAGACCGTGGCCATCTCGACGGTGCCGCTGCGGACGTCTGCCAGCAGCGGAATGTCGCCGGGGAAGCTCGGCTGCCCGGTAATCGTGATGGCGCCTCCGGAGGCCGTGGCGACCTCCTCGGCGAAGTTGTTCACAGCAACGCCGTACGGGTGCTGTTCGGTGGTTACGTAGGCAAGAGTCAGATTCGCTTCAGCCACGTCGGTGGCGGCTTCGGTTGTATCGCCGCCATCATCATCGTCGTCGCCGCAAGCGGCCACACCGAGGGCTAGCGCAAGCGCGGCCACGATCATGCCGATGCGCCAAACCCAGGAACGGGTATTCACGAATACGCCCCCTTCTCTAAGGAACACTGAGAGACACCGGGGCCGGCCGCCGGTGGCGGACCCTCCCCATGGCATCCCGGCTCAAACCCCGGGATATGCGCGCGAGCCTACCTCACTGAGCCGCCGGATTGTCAACATCCGCACAATCCTTCTGACCAGCGCGAATCCGCGCTTTTCATGGGCAATCTCGCGTACCAAGACGTTTCTGGCTGAGCGTTCCTGGCGTCGTTGACGACCCCTCCTTCGTGACATATGGTGCTATGTGCCTTGGCGGGAGAAGTTGCGCTGTCGGACGCCTGCGTTCGCACTGCCGCTAACCCCCTCGGCGCCCTTGCGATTCGTGTGCAGCTGCCCTTCATAATCTAGGGGGATCCGACTCTATGGCTGAAGAGTTTGCCGTAACGGACATCCCCGGCGCAGACACGGGAGAAATCCCGCCCTCGCCGGTGGATCGTGACGAGAAAACTGCGTTTATCTACTCGCTTGTCGACCCGTTGTGGGACATCGACACGCTTCCGCTGACCTACACCAACTCTCGTTGGTCAGCGTTCTTCTACCGCGCCGACGAGAAGGCGCTTCGCCGTGTCGTTCCTGATTGTCTCGACATCGAGGACGACATCGTCGAGTTCTGGTACGTGGACCACAACCACACCATGCTCGGCCCGTACGGCGAGATGGGTGTGACCGTCGCCTGTTCCCACAAGGCCGGCGATGGAAAGACCTACTACGCGGGTTACTACCCGTACATGTACCTGACCCAGGACGCCGCGATCGACGCTGGTCGTGTGCTGGGCTTCCCGAAGAAGGAAGCCTTCATCCGCGTGCTCGAGCACGGTGGCAACCCTGACGACGGCTACGGTGTCTACGACGGGAAAAACTACCAGTTCGACTACTACTCGTTCCTCATGATTCGGAACGGGTACGTCCTCCACTCGTGCACCGGTAAGTACGACGACGCCGACCTTCCGGCGAAGCCCGCGTTCTACGGCAACACTGAGTATGGCCGTATGAACATGAAGGTCGTCACCACGCCGGACGTTGCCTCGTCCGAGTGGCAGCTGGTCTACCTGCCGTCCCTGGTCGACAAGGGCCTCGCTACGGCGATGGGCCGCCCGGACACCGAGGGTTCACACCGCTTCCAGGTGAAGCCCGAGTCCATCCGGACCTCAAGCCCGGCCAGCATGAACTGGTTCATGCAGGCGACCCCGTACGACAACCTTGGTCACGAGCTTCCGCCGACCGAGATGATCGGGCTGATGACTTTCAGCTTCGACCTCATCATTCCGGCCGGCCAGACGCTCTGGACCGAGACCTACACCCGTGACGCGACCTGGGCGGGCGCGGCGAAGCCGTACCGCTTCGGTCTCCGCCACCGGTTCCCGAAGCCAATCGGCCTCGGAGCGTAGGACGCAGCACGATCCTGACAGGGCAGCTTTTGAGGGCGGTCACCCAGTGGTCGCCCTCTCAGGACGCCCGCAATCCGTTTTCAAGGAGGCTTGAATAAATGGCGGAAGTTAACGTCACGAGCGTGCCGTGGGTCGATTCCGGCGACGCCCCGCCCCTTCCCTTAGACAGGGATAAGCGGGACATCATTTCGCAGTCGATCGCCGACCCGCTCGTCGATTACGACATTGTTCCTTTGACGTACACCAACTCGCGTTGGTCTGCGTTCTTCTACCGGTGCGACGAGGCTGCGCTGAAGCGCATCCTCCCGAAGTGCCTCGAGCTCGAAGACGACGTCGTCGAGTTCTGGTACGTCGACCACCTCCACACGGGTCTCGGCCCGTATGGCGAGATGGGTGTGACCGTTTCCGCGTCCTGCAAGGGCATGGACGGCAACACCTACTACGCGGGCTACTACCCGTACATGTACCTCACCCAGGACGCTGCTGTGTTCGCGGGTCGCGAGCCCTTCGGTTTCCCGAAGAAGATCGCGTACATCGTGTGCCAGGAGCACGGCGGTAAGGAGGACGACGGTTACGGAGGGTTTGGCAACGACTACTTCAACTTTACGTTGGAGCGTCGCGGCTACCTCATCCACACCGCGACCGGCCGTTACGACGACGCTGAGTTGCCGGCAAAGCCGGCCTTCTACGGCGACCCGCGCTACGGTCGCATGAACCTCCGTCTCATCACGGACCCGAGCCTGAAGACGACCAAGTGGGATCTCACCTACTTGCCGTCTGAGGTGACCCCTGAGGTCGCCGCGGCGATGGGCCGTCCTGAGACTGAGGGTCAGCACCGGTTCCAGCTGAAGCCGGAGAGCATCCGGACTGCTTCGGCTGGTGCAATTCGGACGTGGGCGCTCCAGGCGACTCCGTTCGACAATCTCGGCGCGATGATGCCGACGAAGGAGCTCATCGGTCTGATGAGCTTCAACTTCGACCTCATCATTCCGGGCGCTCAGACGATCTGGCACCAGCAGATCGACCGCACGGACGAGGACATCGCGGACCTTCTGTTCGCAACGCCGTACCAGTACACCATGCGGCACCGTTTCCCGAAGCCGCCTGGCGTCTAAGCCACACGGCATCGGTGTTACGGCTGCGGCCGGACCCTTCGGGGTCCGGCCGTTGTCGTTCCTGGGGCCATCCACGCCTCGCCTGAGGCGCCTCTCTCCCCGAGAGCCCCTAGAGCTCGGCTGGGCTGCCGCTGCCTCGTGGCGCGGCCTTCCGGAAGGCGCTCAGCCGGCGGCGCAAATCACTGTCCGGCGCGTCCGGCAACTCCCAGAGCAACATCTCGATGATCTCCACCTTGCTTGAGCGGACATCCTCGCGGCGCAAGGCATGAATGATCTCCACCAAACGATCATCGAGCGGTCGGCGAACTCGGATCGCGAGGTTTACCGCGGGTGCGTTCGGCGCCAGGCTGAGACCAGGGTGCCCCTCTCTCGCTCGGCCAGGCCGTCGCGCCTGAGACACCGTCGACGATGGCGTCTCATCAGTACCCGAATCGCGCGCCGGAGCAGGCGGTACCGGAGCGGAATCATCTGCCGGGCGCCGCGGCGGGGGCGGCGTACGCGCCGCACGCTTCATCCGGCTGCGCATCACATCTAATCCGGACTCGGTCTCAGCCACTGGCGACCTCCACGTGTTCGGCAACGGTCCTGAACTCCTCGGCGGCAGCGCGTACCTGCACGCCGGGATTCGGCTGCAGGACGAGGGCCGATCGTCGAAGGCGGCGCCGGATGAAGCGGTACTCCCGCACTGGGGCCGCCACGGTCACCCTTTCACCTGCAATCTCCGCGAGCCGATCGACAAGCCGCCGAGGGGGAATGCTCGGCACCATGGTTGGTACAAGAAGGAGGCGATACGTTGCGAAGTCCGCCACCATCGCCTCGAGTGCATCCAACTCTCGCATGCCGAGAATGACTGGCACGACGACGAGATCCGCGGCCTGCAGGGCACCATCGGTCAGAGCGTTCGCTCCTGGATGAGTGTCGACGACCACCCGGGGCGCATCCCACACGCCGGACCAGGCGGCAAGACAATCGGCAACAAGATCATCCGCGATGTCGCTCGCCGCCAGGTCAGGATGTGCGGGAACAAGGCGCGGTTGGTTCCGGCGCTTGAGCGGGCGAGGTGGCTTCCCCTCAGGGCCGCGCTCGAAGCCGTCGAGAAGCGGTGCCCGCTTGCGGCCCTGAGGGTCCAGGCCCCACATGCGTGTAGCCCCGCCAGCGTCCCAGTCGAGATCGACGAGTACCCCGTTGAGCCCGGCGGCCAACTCGTAGGCAAGAGTGGTCTTCCCAACGCCGCCTTTGGCGGCGGCGACGGTGATGATGCGTGCAGACTCGGATGTAGTCATGTTGTGGTGTGATTCGACATGGAACGTGTCTTCCCTGCTCGCGTGCTCCAGCGCATGCATACGCCGACCTACGCCTCATTGACTGCTTGGGCGTTAGCAATCCTACATGGAGGGGTGCGCGCCTGCATGCATGGATGCATGCACATGCCCCTTATTGTTTATGCCGGTTGGGTCAGCGTGTTCCGGTTCCTCCGTCGCCGGGTCCGCATAACCACGAGTTGCTGGCGCCACTCGCCAGCCTCGGTCACGCGGTCCCGCTCGAACACGTATCGAGGATCCCGTTCGGCGATCGCTGCCGCCGCCCGCATCACCGCGGCGGAGTTGTCGCGATCACGAGCGCAGGTCGAGCCGATGCTGATGTAGAGCGGGTTTCCCAGCCAATACGCCTGCCACTCACGCTCTGGCTCGTCCTCCATCACTTCGAACCGATCGTTCTCGAGCAATCCATAGAGTTTCCGGGCGATAGGGGGGAGGTCGCGCAGGATGGCCCAATCGACGTAAGCGCCCGCCTCATGGCGAAGCTGTTCAAGAAACCAGCTGCCAAGAAAGATGTAGCCAATCCGCTCGACACGACCGTCTTCGACAACGGGCCAAAGAACACGATCAATGATGCCGAAATGGTCCTCGTGGGTCTTGCGGCCCGTAGTGGCGTCGTTGATCTCTCCTTGCCAACGCGCCTCTTGGAGATTCGAAAGTGTCCGTTTGAGGGCATCACGAGCCGGTTTCCCGGACTTCTCCCAGCCGAAGTCCTTCAGCAGGCGATATTGCGTGAATGGCACCGCAGATGCCCCTGCATTCTCGAGCTGCATCCATCGTGAGCCAAGCCATACGATCGCCATGTATGCGTGTCGGCCGATGGCTGGACCGGACGTCTGCCTAATTGAGCCGAGTCGGTCGGCGACCGCCACCCCCGCCGCGACCTCGAGCCCTTCCCCGGGGGGCGTAGATTCAATTCCCTTGCGGGCGGTTGTGCGATCAGCAAACCCGAATCGGAGTGGTTGCTCGAGCCTCCGCAAGTGCTCCGGCTCACACAGAGCCAGCTGGCGCTGGGCCCCGCTCAAGCTTGATTCGCCCCGATTTCGACTTTTGCGTGGCGCCGGTGCTGGCGAGGCTTTGGCAGCACGGGTGTGGGTCCGGCGCGGTCCTGGTGAGGCCATCGAGGAATCATTGCGATCAGACACGACGCTTGCATCTACGCGCGAGTTAGTTACCCGGGGTAATCCGCTCGCTGGTGGCGGTTCCGAATCATTCGGATTTGGAGGCGGAACCGTCTAAGGAGTTCTTTCTATTGGCTATGTCTATAGCTACCGGCGTCGTTTTCGGCCCTTTTCGAGGTCGTTTTCATCCTTGCGCGCGAGCTGGCTACCTCCGTTCGCGCGAGTGAATTCCCCCCGGGGGGCGCGAGCGCCGTACCCCGGTGCCAGGGCGATATCCACAGGGTGCGCGAGTCATGTACCCCCGTTATCTCAGTGTCAAGTTCACCTTGAGCGCCAGGATTCGGGCGATGCGCGAGGGTTTTCCAGGTCTTGGGACCGCGTGCGACTGATGTACCCCGGGGTAAGAGGCTCGCGGCCTTCGGCGAATCCGCCTGCTGCGAGCCATGTACCCCTCCATGCGCGAGATGCATACCCCGGTCCCGCAAGGCCCGTCTCAGGGCTAGTGCGAGTCGCTTACCCCCGGTTGGGCGGTGAACTATGTGGTGAGACGGCGGTAAAGCTGCGGAAGTCGCAGCGGAAGCGTCCGTACGTCATCCACAACCACGAAGTTCGCATCGGAGTACATGTGTGGGAGGTAGTCGGCACCCTCGGTGTCGACGGTTACACAGAACAGGTGGATCTTCTCGCGCCGTGCCTCACGGAGGGCGACCTTCGTGTCCTCTTGGGCGTACTCGTTGTCCTGGTAGGTGTCGGTGTCGTACGGCTTGCCATCGGTGAGCAGGATCATGAGCTTCACGGTGGAGTCGGCGGCGGCGAGCCGCTTCGTCGTGTGGCGAATAGCCGGCCCCATACGGGTCTTCTGGCGGGCGTAGATGCCACCAATGCGCGCTCTGATGCGATCGTCGTAGCGATCGCCCAGTTCCTTCACGACGTAGAACTCGGCGTTGTCTCGGCCGTCGCCCGAGAAACCATAGATCGCGTACTCGTCGCGAATCGCCTCGAGAGCCTCGCACATCAGCAGCAGCGACTGCTTCTCGACGTCCATCACGGTCTTATTCGCATCGATGCGTCGGTCAGTGGAGCTGGACATGTCGACCAGGAAGGCCGTCGTCACATCCCGGTCCTTCTTGTCGCGCTTGATGTACACGCGCCCGCTTGGGGTGACTCGAGCCTTGCGATCGACGACGTACTCGACGAGGCCGTCAGTATCGAGATCGTCTCCTTCGGTTTGGAAGCGCATCTTTCGCATGCGCTCAGGGCGCATCAGTTGGAAGTTGCGACGGATCTGCGTGACGATCCCGCCGTACTCGTGGAAGGTCGCCGCCACGAAGCCTTCCTGGGTGCGAGTTGCGCGCGATTCGCGGAGCGTGCACCACGCCGGCCGGTAGTCCTCAATGCGGAAGTCCCACTCGTCGTAGGGGAACTCCTTTTCACCGAGATCCTCCTCGGCCGCACCCTCGCCAGGCTCCGAGATCTCGCCTCCGGTCAACTCCGGGGCTTCCCCGCCGCCGGCAGCCTCCTCTGGCTTGAGGTCTGAGGAGGCTGCGCCGGGCGCCTGGTCGGCTTCGCCCTCGGCCGCCTCAGCGACTTCATCACCGGCCTGCTCACCGCCGACTTGCGCCTCGCGGGTCTCCATCGTGCCCTGGACGTCCTCGGGCGCGAGGTCATCTTTCGCTTCGGCATCCTCAGGCCGCTCACCGGTGGCCTCGGGATGTTCCTCGGCGATCTCCGGACGCTGTTTGACCAACTCCTCCATGACCGGCGTCATGAACGGCGGGAGATTGGCATCCTCGTAGTCGTCGAGGCCGAGATCTGGCTGCGGCGCATCTATGTCGGCGGAATCGGGTTGGTCTTGAGGCAGGAGCGGAGGAGCGTTGTCCGGGCCGGCCTGCTGAGGCGCGCCCCCGGAGCCGTCCCGGGCGGAGACCGCATCGTCGATCAAGACGTAGATCTCGGCGGTTAAGGCGGCCGAGTCGCTCACCGAAGCGTCCTCGTCGGCAACTCGGTCGAGGAGACCCTGCGCGTGGACGATCAACTGCTGCGTTGCTACAGAGAGCCCGTCGAGCTCGGTCTTGATGCCAATCGTGTGCTGCAGGAGGGCCTCGACCACGGCACGGGCTTCGGAGAGCGCGACCAGCTCGGGTCGATCGCCGGCTGTGATGGCGCGAATCACGTCCATGTCCCGGCGGATGCCGGGGTACGCCATCCGGAGGCGGTAGTCGATCCGGTGGCCCTCGATGATGTTGAAAAGGTCTCGGGCCAACGAGGGGTAGGGGAACATCCCGTAGAAGCGCGTGAGCTCGCTCTCTGGCGCCCGCATCTGGGTGCTCATGCGGCACTCCCGTAGCGACGCTCAAGCCCTTGTCGCACCTCGTCGAGGTCGTCGACTCGGAGGCCGTACGTGCCGAACTCGATCCGTCCCGCACCATGCGCGGTGGCCACCTTGTAGGCCACGAAGTTCTCCTTTTCATCCTCGAAGGCCCTCATGTCAGGCGGGAGGATGATGTGATCGACGGCATAGGTGTCGACCGCGCCCATCTCGGTGGTGGCGCGAATCGCGACGTCGCGTCCTGAGAGCGCTGTGGCGTAGAGCTTCAGCACGCGCGCTACCGCTTTGAGAGGGAGGCCCTCCTGGAGCTCGTCGAGTACCTGCAGGGAGTACTTCGAGCCCAGCCGGAAGTAGCCGCGCCCAACCTCCTTGTTCTTCTCGAGCTCGATCAGCCCGCGCTGGACCCACTCCCGGGCTCCATCGGCAGAGACTCGCTCGCCATTCAGGAGATCGAGCAGCGTGTCCGCAGCCTCGAGGGACGCCTCGGGGTCGGCCGCCGCTACCTCCTGGACCTGCTCGAGGTAGACGCCCCGATGCTTCGGCTTGAGGCGCGCCAGGATAGGCGGGAGCGCCGCGGCCAGCTCAACTGCGTGCTTACGCCGTTTGTCATCGCGGCGATCGCGTGCGGCGAGCTGGGTCTTGAGCTCTTGGGCGCGCTTGACCTTGGGCTCCATCTCCTGGATGTCGCGCTCGAGCCGTTCGAGCTCCTGCCGGAGGACCCCGATCTGCTCATCCTCATCCATCCCTTGGCTGGCTCTGGAGATGATCGTGACGTAGTTATCAGCCAGAGTCTCATCGGGTGCGTCATAGAGGTCGGGGAGCTGTTTGGCGACCTCGACACCGCTCTTCCAGCCAACCTCGGCCACCGCCTCAACCTGGTGGAGGTAGCGGGA
>Ga0224508_10000368_pt1 | contig 44760 bp, 33 predicted proteins | sample SF_Jan12_sed_USG_4_FD_170157 | JGI IMG/M metagenome (GOLD analysis project Ga0224508, IMG submission 170157) | Sediment microbial communities from San Francisco Bay, California, United States - SF_Jan12_sed_USGS_21 | ecosystem: Environmental > Aquatic > Marine > Sediment | place: USA... | reverse complement strand
GCCGAGCTTGGGCTTGATGGTGCAACCGAGCAACGGACGGCCGTACTTGTTCAGCCTGTCGCGCTCGACCTGAATGCCGTTGGGCGGCCCGTTACAGGTTTTAACGTAGGCCAGCGGAAAGCGTACGTCTTCGAGACGCAGGCCGCGTACCGCCTTGAAGCCGAATACGTTACCGACCAGCGAAGTGAAGACGTTGACTACCGAACCTTCTTCGAACAGATCGATCGGGTAGGCAATGAGCGCGTAAAAGCAGCTGTCGTCGCCAGGCACGTCCTCGATCGAATAGGCGCGGCCCTTATAGTAATCGAGATCGGTCAACAGGTCGGTCCAGACCGTGGTCCAGGTACCGGTGGACGATTCTGCGGCAACCGCGGCGGCGGCTTCCTCGCGCGGTACGCCGGGCTGCGGCGTAATCTTGAAACAGGCGAGAATATCGGTATCCGCCGGCGTGTAGTCCGGCATCCAGTAGGTTTCGCGGTAATCTTTAACACCCGCGTCGTAGGTTTTCTTGGAACTCATTTTTCGTTCTCCAGATAAAAATTCAGGCAGCGCTTTGGCTGCTGGCAACTTTAGGATCGAGCGCGCCGCTGGCATAGGCTTTTGCCATCTCGGCGACGCTGATCGGCTTGATCTTCGAGGCATTGCCCGCGGTTTCGAACTGTTCGAAACGGTCGCGGCACAGGGCTTCCATCGCTTTCAGCGCAGGGGTCAGGAACTTGCGCGGATCGAATTGCGCCTTTTCCTGCTCGGCGATGCGGCGGAATTCTCCGGTCATCGCAAGGCGGCAATCGGTATCGATATTGACCTTGCGCACGCCAAACTTGATGCCGCGCACGATTTCCTCGACCGGCACGCCATAGGTTTGCGGCATCTCGCCGCCGTACTGGTTGAAAATATCCTGCAATTCCTGCGGTACGGATGAAGAGCCGTGCATGACGAGATGAACTTCCGGCAATTTTTGGTTGATTTCCCTGACCACGTTCATCGCCAGGATGTCGCCGTCGGGTTTGCGGCTGAACTTGTAGGCGCCGTGCGAGGTGCCCATCGCGATCGCCAACGCGTCGACTTTGGTGCGAGTGACGAAATCGACCGCCTGATCGGGATCGGTCAGCAACTGCTCCTTGCTGAGGCTGCCTTCGAAACCGTGACCGTCTTCTTTTTCGCCTTCGCCCGTTTCCAGCGATCCCAGGCAACCGAGCTCGCCCTCGACCGAGACGCCGATGTCGTGTGCGATACGGGTAACTTCGGCGGTAATATCGAGATTGTATTCATAGCTGGCCGGCGTCTTGGCGTCAGCTTCGAGCGAGCCGTCCATCATCACCGAGGTGAAGCTGGCCTGCATCGCCGACACGCAGGTGGCGCGGTCGTTGCCGTGATCCTGGTGCAGGCAGATCGGAATCTGCGGGTACATTTCTTCCGCCGCCTCGACCATCTTGCGGATCATGATATCGCCGGCATAACCGCGCGCGCCGCGGCTGGCCTGCAAAATCACCGGCGCGTCGACCGCCTGTGCGGCATTCATGATCGCCAGTACCTGTTCCATGTTGTTGATATTGAACGCGGGCACGCCGTAATCCTGTTCGGCGGCGTGATCGAGTAGTTGTCTAAGCGTGATTCGTGCCATGTTTAACTCTCTCCAGTTTAAATCTGCAATAAACGACGCACTTCGTCATGCACCGCCTGCGCGGTAATGCCGAAATGCTGGTATAAATCCTGCGCCGGTGCCGAGGCGCCAAAGCCGCTCATACCAATGATCGAGCTGCGCTTGCCGAGCCAGCGCTCCCAGCCCATCGGCGAGGCGGCTTCGATCGCGACGCGGCACTCGCCGCCGAGCACGAGCTGCTGATACTCCTCCGATTGCTGTTCGAACAACTCCCAGCAGGGCATGGACACGACCGCAGCCTCGACACCGAAGCGCGCAAGCATATCCGCCGCTTCGAGAGCGATCTGGACTTCGGAGCCGGTGGCCAGCAAGCTTGCCCGACGTTTGCCCTGCGGCTCGCGCAGCAGGTAGGCGCCGCGCGCGCTCAAGTTTTCGCGGCGGTGGCTGGTGCGCAGCGTGGGCAGACCCTGACGCGACAGGCACAATACCGAGGGTGTATCAGTCGCGCTCAGTGCGCAGGCCCAGGATTCAGCGACCTCGACCGCATCGGCGGGACGAAACACCATCAGGTTCGGCATTGCTCGCAAGGAGGCGATCTGCTCCACGGGTTGATGGGTCGGGCCATCCTCACCGAGGCCGATCGAATCGTGCGTCATCACGTGCACCACACGCTGTTTCATCAACGCGCCGAGGCGGATCGCCGGGCGGCTGTAGTCGGCAAAGGCGAGGAAGGTGCCCGACAGCGGGATGTAACCGCCATGCAGCGCAATGCCGTTCATGGCCGCCGCCATACCGTGCTCGCGCACGCCGTAGTGGACGTAGTTGCCGCTGAGATCGTCGCGCGTCAGCGACACCGCGTTAGCCGGTTTGGTGCCGTTGGAGCCGCTCAGATCGGCTGATCCCGAGAGCAACCAGGGCACGCTGTCGATCAATGACTCGAGCACCTGCTGCGAAGACTGGCGCGTCGCCAGCTTCGGTTGCTCGTCGCTGAAGCGTTGTTTCAATTGCTCGATGCAGTTTTCAAACTCCGCTCCCAGCGAACCACTTAGCATGGCATCAAGAAGTGCACGGCGATCCGCCGGCATGCTATCGACCCGCGTCTGCCACTGCTGACGAGCCTCGGCACCGCGCTGACCGCAGACACGCCAGCTGGACAGCAGGGCTTCAGGAATTTCAAACGGTGCGCTATCCCAGTTCAGGGCTTCACGGGTGAGTGCAACTTCATCATCGCCCAGCGGTGCACCGTGAGTCGCCGCGCTGCCCTGCTTGTTGGGCGAACCGAAACCGATCACGGTCTTGCAGGCGATCAGCGAGGGTTTGTCCGAGGCTTTCGCCCTGGCAATGGCTTCGCCTATCGCGACCGGATCGTGACCGTCGATGTAACTGACGTCCCAGCCGGCGGCCTCGAAGCGGGTCAACTGATTCATCGAAGTCGTAAGGCTGGTGGCGCCATCGATGGATATACCGTTATCGTCGAACAACACGATCAGCTTCGACAATTGCAGGTGACCGGCAAAATCGATCGCCTCATGGCTGACGCCCTCCATCAGGCAGCCGTCGCCGGCGAGCACGTAGGTATGGTGATCGACAATATCGTCGCCGAATTCGGCTGCCAGTTTTTTCTCCGCCAGCGCCATACCGACCGCGGTGGCGATGCCCTGCCCCAGCGGCCCGGTGGTCATTTCGATGCCCTGGGCGTAGCCATACTCGGGATGACCCGCGGTCCTGGCGCCGAGCTGACGAAAATTCCTGATCTGATCGATGGTCATGTCCTCGTAACCGCACAGGTAAAGCAGGCTGTAGAGCAGCATCGAGCCGTGCCCGGCGGAGAGGATAAAGCGATCGCGATCGGCCCAGTCGGAGGCCGCGGTATCGAATTTTAGAAAATCGGCAAACAGCACGCTGGCGACGTCGGCCATGCCCATCGGCAGCCCGGGATGCCCCGAGTTTGCTTTTTGCACCGCGTCCATCGACAGCGCGCGAATCGCATTCGCCATCGCGCGTCGGGTTTCGCTCTTGCTCAGGTCTTCTTCAAACTTGGTATCCATATTGGTTCCTTAGTGTTTAGGCCGCGCGGCGCTTGCGCTCGACCATTTGCAGCACCAGCGGTGTGAATATGAGTTGCATCGCGATATCCATCTTGCCGCCGGGTACGACGATGACGTTCGGGCGCGACATGAAGCTGTTGTGAATCATGTTCAGCAAGTAGGGGAAGTCGATGCCGCGCGGGTTAGCGAAACGGATCACCAGCATCGACTCGTCGGGGGTCGGAATCCAGCGCGCGATAAACGGGTTCGAGGTGTCGACGATAGGTACCCGCTGAAAGTTGATATCGGTATTGGTGAACTGTGGGCAAATATACTCGATGTAATCCGGCATGCGGCGCAGGATGGTGTCGGTAACCGCTTCGGCGGAATAACCGCGCGCGGCCTTGTCGCGATGAATTTTCTGAATCCATTCGAGATTGGTAACCGGCACCACGCCGACCTTCAGATCGGCGTACTGCGCTACATTGGCATGCTCTGTCTTGACCGCGCCGTGAAGCCCCTCGTAAAACAGCAAATCGGTTTCCCCGGGGAAGTCCGCCCAATCGGTAAACTCGCCCGGCGGCACGCCAAGACGCTCGCTTTCTTCCTCGTCGTGCACGTAGTGGCGGGTGCGCCCTGTGCCGGTCTCGCTGTACTGGCGAAATACGTCTTCCAGCTCCGGCAACAGGTTGGCCTCTGGCCCGAAATGGCTGAAGTTCTTATTGCCATTCTGTTCGGCATCGGCCATCGCCGCCTTCATTTGCTGGCGATTGTAGCGGTGGAAGGCATCACCTTCGATAAAACTGGCGCTGATATTCTCGCGAAAGAAAATATGTTCGAAGGTTTGTTTGACGGTCGAAGTACCGGCACCGGAAGAGCCGGTAATCGACAATATCGGATGTTTCCTTGACATGATGTACCCTAGTTTCTAAGTAAGCTGCGATTCTCGAAAAGCGGAAAACGCGTGTTGTCGACAGCGTCGCCGGAAATGTATTCGATCACTTCCCGCACCCGGTCCTCGGAACCAAAAATCAGTGGCACCCGCTTGTGCAGCGAGGCCAGTTTCATATCGAGCAGGCTTTCGACGCCGTCGCTCGCCATGCCGCCCGCCTGCTGGATGATGAAAGCCAGCGGCAACGCCTCGTAGAGCAGGCGCAAACGGCCGCTTTCGTAATTGGGGCGGGAATCGCCCGGGTACAGAAAAACGCCGCCGCGCACCAGGATCCGGTAAGCCTCCGCAACCAGCGATGCGTTCCATCGCATGTTGAAATCCTCGCCCAGCGGCCCACCCTCTCCGGCAACGCAGTCGTCGATGAAGTAACGCACGCTTTCATCCCAGAAACGGTAATTCGAAGTATTGATGGCAAATTCGTGTTGCCCGGCGGGTATGACTAGCGCATCTCCGACCTGGTAGAAATGGCCGTCATCCGGATCAAGCACAAAACTGTAGGTGCCGCCGCCGCAGGTCAGCATCAGCCGGGTTTGCGCGCCGTAGAACAGAAATCCCGAGGCTTGCAGAATATCGCCCAGGTTTTTCTTGAACAGGTTACCGGCATCGGCCGCCAGCACCGAGAAAATGGTGCCGATAGCGGTATTGGTTTCAATATTGGAGGAGCCGTCCAGCGGATCGATGGCGACACCCAGGCGTGCGCTGGAGTCGATTTCCACCAGATCGGTAGTTTTTTCCGAGGCAATGAAAGATATAGGCAGCCTGCCCAGGGCCTCTTCGAACAGCGTCTGCGACAGCGTTTCCAGCGGCTGTTGCAAACTACCGTCGGGCTTGGTAATGGCGCTATCCGCGATCTGATCTTTGCGGCCCTGCCGGGAAATCAGTTTCGCCAGCTTTGCGCCGCTGCTGGCAATGACAAGAATAATGGGGGCGAGATTTTCATCAACCCCGTCCCGTTTCGCCCATGCGGCAAGGTGATGTTCAAGCCTGATTCCTGTTGTCATCGGTATCACGTCCTATCGTTCAATACGCCGCTATTCTGTTGGCGCTTGCATATTTAGTAAAGTTTAATAAACTTTCTATTTATGAAAGAAAAACTTTATCCCTGGTTGCGCCAGATGACGCTAAAACAGGTACGCGGTTTCGACGCCGTGGTCCAGGCCGGCAGCGTTTCCGGCGCCGCCAGGGAACTGCACCTGACGCCACCCGCGGTATCCCTGCAGTTGCGCGATCTCGAGACCGCCATCGGCATACCGCTACTCGAACGCAGCGAATCCGGCCTGGTGCCAACCCTGGCTGGTCAACAGCTGTTCGGGCTGTCGCAGGAAATCCAGGGCGCACTGTCGCGCTTCGGCGAATCCATCACCGAGCTCAAGGGCATCGATCACGGCGAGGTCTCGGTTGGCGTAGTCAGTACCGCGCGTTACTTCGCACCCATGGTGCTGGCCGAATTCATGCGCATTTACCAGGACATCAAAATTCAGCTGCAGGTCGGCAACCGCGCGGCGATCATGGAGAAACTGGAAAACCTGGAACTCGATTTCGCCATCACCGGCCTGCCACCTGATCATTTCGAGGTCAAAAAAGAGTTCATCAGCAATCATCCACAAATCATTATCGCCGCCCCCGACCATCCACTGGCGAATCGAGCCAGGATCCCGCTCGGCGAACTGAAGGACGAAACCTTCCTGCTCCGGGAAGCGGGTTCCGGTACCCGCAGCGTCAGCGACAAGCTGTTCGCACGCATCAAGGACCTGTCCAGATCCGGCCTCGAATTCGGCAGCAACGAAACCATCAAGCAGGCGGTCATGGCCGGCATGGGCATCGCGCTGATCTCGGCGCATACGGTCGCCGCCGAACTCAAGGAAAAACGCCTGACCGCACTCGACGTCAAGGGCACGCCTATCAACCGCAAGTGGTTCGTGGTCAAACACGCCAACAAACGATTCCTGCCCTCGGCGCAGGCGCTATGGAACTTCGTCGCACGCAACGGCAAGCATTACTTACCCAAAGCCTGATTCAAATATCCCGGATGGGGATGCTCACGGGACTCTTTAGAGAGGGTGTATCCCGGCGACCTTCGAAGGCCGGCGTGACGGGCTGGAAACGTCTTCTGTATGTCATTAGATTCCTACAGTTTTTCTATACCGGCAAGCTACGACACAGGCATGGAAGCGGCTCAATTGACATAAACAGTTCAGCACGAACCCGCATGCAAGCCTACTTGTTCAAACGGCATGGCTTAGTCCTCACGGCGAAATGTGGCGACCAGTGGCGCGGCGAAGACATCGAACAAAAATCCGGCCGTGTCGCTGGAGTCGATCTTCCAGATCGCGCTTGAAGTTTCGAGCGTAGATCATTGAATCATAAGGAATATGCCTTCAAACTGCTCACGGCGGCGGTGCCGTTTTCTGAAGACCGGCCTGTTCCCTTGCAATCAAATACTCCGCAGAAATAAATTCTCCCTATCGAAAAAAACCCTGTAAAAAGCGGCGGAATTTGAACTAATACGAAAAACAGCAAGCCCGGCATCGACTATTATACTGGGATTACATAATAATCGGATTTTCACATGAGGTATTGGAGCCGGCCCGTCGATGACAGACCACATCGCCTGATCCTGCTGATTGCGCTACTGCTGGCAGCACTTGCAACGGGAAAGCTGTCGGCCGCAGGCGAAGAGCAGTTACGGCAACTCGCCGAAAAATTTCAGGATCGCGCGCAGTCGGAAAGGGCCAGGGCGGTCGAATTTGCCAATCGAGCGGGCATTCCGATGCGGCGCGCCCTGCCAAACGGCCGAGCTCTCGAACTTCAGCGCCTGGTGCCCGGCATGGGCCCCATATTCTACGTGACCAATAATCTCGGCGCCGCGGATACCGTATCCACCGACGATGTCTGGCCCGGCGGCCTGGCCGGATTCAACCTGGAAGGTTCTGGCCTTATCGTCGGCGAATGGGATGGCGGCGCGGTTCATCCGCTGCACGGCGATTTGCCCAATGTAACCCAGGTTGACGGCGCAACCGAAATCAGCGGCCACGCAACCCATGTCGCCGGCACCCTGGTCGGCGCAGGTTCCCACTCGCCGGCGCGTGGCATGGCCTCGGCCGCCGGCCTGCACGCCTACGACTGGAATAACGATGCCGGTGAAATGGCGACCGCGGCGGCCGGCGGGTTGCTGCTTTCCAACCATTCTTACGGCGCGGCCGCCGGTTGGGTATATATCGGAGATGCCGTGCCGAACCAATGGTGGTGGATCGGCGGCAGCGGCGACGAGGATCCGAAATTCGGTTTTTACGACCAGATTAGCCGGGACTGGGATCTGATTGCCTATCAGGCGCCCGAATACCTGGTAGTCAAATCGGCGGGCAATGATCGCACCGACTTCGGCCCTGCTGCGGGTGAAACCTATACCATCGTCGACGATAACGGTAGTCCGCTCGGCACGTCGACGCAGCAGAGGCCAGCGGATTGCGCGCCGTTGGGTTTCGACTGCCTGGCCTTGCACAGCGTTGCGAAAAACATACTGACGATTGGCGCCGTGGACGATATACAGGGCGGTTATTCGCCGCTCGTCGGGCCCGCACAGGTCTCGATGGCGCCCTTCAGCGCCTGGGGCCCGACCGATGACGGGCGTATCAAGCCGGACCTGGTGGCCAACGGCGTGTTGCTCCTGTCGACCTGGATCGATGAGTTTTCGCCCTATGCCATCGCGTCGGGTACCTCCATGTCGGCGCCCAACGTGACAGGATCATTGCTGCTGCTGCAGGAACACCATGAAGATCTGAAGGGCCCGGGAAATTTCCTGCGCGCTGCAAGTTTAAAAGCGGTCGCGATCCACACCGCGGACGAGGCCGGCGACGGCGACGGACCGGACTATCAGCACGGCTGGGGTCTGCTGAATACGCGCAAGGCCGCTGAGCTGATATCAGATGCGCATATCGGCATCGGCCATCAGATCATCGAAAACACGCTGACCGAAGGCGGCAATTTCTCGCTACCAGTGCAGGTGCCGGAAGCCGGTTCGGTCATTCGGGCATCACTGGTCTGGGCGGATCCGCCGGCAAACCCGGTACCCTATGCGCTGGATCCGACCGATTCGATGCTCGTCAACGATCTCGATTTACGCGTCGTCGTCGGCCAGACTGAATACGCACCCTGGGTACTCGACCCCGCCGCGCCCGCCGCAGCGGGGACGCGAGGCGATAATGTTCGCGACAATGTCGAACAGGTTGTTACCGATGCGCTTGCTGCCGGCAGCTACACGGTGGAAGTCACCCACAAGGGCCAGTTACTGGAACTGGACGAATTCGAGCAACTGGTTCCCGGCGCCCAGGATTTTTCGCTGGTCGTCAGCGTATTGCCCGCTCCGCCAAGCGGATCGAGTAATGTCTTCAACGTGGATTTCAGCGGCGGACTGCCGGCCGGCTGGAGCGTGCAGACGGATTTCGGCAAGGACTGGGAAATCTTCACGCCGCAACCCGGCAGCAATCGCTACGACAATTTCACCCCGGGCAGCGGCGATTTCGCCATGGTCGATAACCTCTACGCGGTCACCCGAACATCGCTGCAGTCTCCAATCATGGATCTTTCCGGCTACGCAGGATTGATTCTGAGCTTTGACAGCTGCTTCCTGTTCGACCTGCTCGAATCCATTAACATCGATGCCAGTACCGATGGCGGCCAGAACTGGACCAATATCTGGTCTCAACTGGGAGTGGTGCATTGCCCGACCCAATACGCGCTCGACCTGTCGTCGCTCGCCGGAGAAACATCGGTCATGCTGCGCTGGCGCTTCGATTCCGGGGGCGGCAGTAACGGCAACTACTGGCAGATCGATACGCTGGTCCTCGATGGTGTCGGCGGTGGTTCCGGTTCCGAGGATCCGCCGGGTCCCGCGAGCAACCCCTCGCCCATCGATGGAGCCATTGACGTCGACGTGAATATCCAGCTTGCCTGGGGCGCCGCCGTGGATGCCGATTCCCACGATGTCTATTTCGGCATCAACCCGACGCCCACTATCGCGGAATTCCAGGGGAACCAGCCATCGACGAGTTTCGATCCCGGCACCCTGGCCGATTCGACCACCTATTACTGGCGCATCGACGAGGTTAACCCCTATGGCACGACCCAGGGGCCGGTCTGGAGTTTTCAGACCGCCGACCCGGTAACCGCGGTCAGCATGCACCTCGATGGCCTGAGCGCCGATTCCGCCGAGGCATCGCGGGGCCGCTGGGATGCCACGGTCACCATATCTGTCGCCGACGATCTGGGGCAGGCTCTGGCGGGCGTGCTCGTTGGTGGTTCCTGGAGTAATGGCGCCAGTGGCTCGGCGAGTTGCACGACTGACAGTTCGGGCGATTGTGTCGTTAACAAGTCGGGGATCAAAAATAATACCGACAGCGTAACGTTCAGCATCGACGCGCTGACGCTAGCCGGACATAGCTACGATGAAAATGCGAACACGGTAGGCGCGAGCATCGTGGTCGCCAAGCCCCAACCCAATTTGCTGCCGCAGGCCGCCGACGATTTCTTCGCGACTCCGGTCGACACTGTGCTCATCGAAAACGTCATGTCCAACGATACGGCTGGTGAAGCCCCGACCACGGTCACGGCCTGGGATACCGGCAGCCTGACGGGCGGGAGTCTGACCGACACCGCCAGTGATGGATCTTTCACCTATTTGCCCAGTGGCGGCTTTATCGGCACAGACTCGTTTACCTACACGCTCACCGATGGCAATGGCGACAGTTCTTCGGCAACGGTCAGCATAACGGTCGGCGAACCTACGGTCGAACGCAACCTGATACTTTCCACGTCGAAGAACAGGGGCAATACCCTGGTAACGTTGCAATGGAGCGGGTTTACCGGTAGCACGATCGACATTTATCGTAACGGCGTCCTGGCGGCGAATGATGAGCCGAACGACGGCAACTGGCAGGATAACCTCGGCAAGGGCCTGTCAGGCACTTATCTTTACGAAGTCTGCGAGACGGTAGTCGTAACAAACTGTGCCAATGCATCGGTTTCATTCTAGCCCGGAAAATAAAAAACCGCGGACAGATTTATTTTTAGCCATCAGCAGTATTCTAAGTACCGATCCGAAACCGTCATTGCAATACCCACGGGGCATAAAGGAGCGAAGCGACGAAGCAATCTTTACAATGTTTACGCCATATAGGGAGATTGCTTCGCTGCAGCCAATACGTTCGCTGTGCTCACGGGCTGGGCCCCGCTGGCAATGACCTTTTGTGGCCGCTATCCGCAGTATTCCCAGAAGCCTCCAAGGTTCGCTTCGGCTCGGACACCGCCTCTGATACAGCAACCAAGAGCTTCTATTTTTGGTTTTCAAAGAATATCGGCGATCAGGGCATCGAAGCCCGAACCACATCAGAAATCCGTGGTTTCGAGGCGGCGGCACACGGCGTGCTCACCCAGCGCGAAATGGATCAGCCAAATTCCCTGTACTTCAGCGCGTAGTAAACCATCGGTATAACCACCAGCGTCAGCAGGGTCGAAACCAGGATACCGAAAATCAGCGCGATCGCGAGGCCGTTAAAAATGGGGTCATCGAGTATGAAAAATGCCCCCATGATCGCGGCCAGCGCGGTCAGCGTAATCGGTCGCGCGCGTACCACCGCCGCCTGTACTACCGCTTCCTTGAAAGCGGTTCCGGCCGCAACCTGCTCGTTGATGAAATCCACCAGCAGGATCGAGTTGCGCACGATAATGCCAGCCAGCGCGATCATGCCGATCATCGAGGTAGCGGTGAACTGCGCCCCCCACAACGCGTTACCCGGCAGCACGCCGATCACCGTCAGCGGTATCGGCGCCATGATCACCAGCGGCACCGAATAGGACCTGAACTGCGCCACCACCAGCAGGTAAATCATGATCAGGCCAACCGAATAGGCCAGCCCCATGTCACGAAAAGTTTCATAGGTGACCTGCCATTCTCCATCCCATTTGAGGCTGTACTGGTAGGGATTGTCGGGCTGGCTGATCATATATTGCTCGATCGGCTGATCGAGCAATGGAGAAATCACTTCCTGTCTGAGCTGCCCCAGCACATCGAACATGCCGTAGAGCGGGCTATCCAGCTCACCGGCCATATCGGCGGTAACAAATACCACCGGCAATAAATCCTTGTGGTAAATGCTGTTCTCGTTAGTACTCCTGACCAGGCTAACGACCTCGGACAGGGGCACCAGCCCCTGCTGGGCCGAGCGCAGCTTGAGCGACAGGATACTGCTGATATCGACCTTGTCGCCTTCGGCCAGCTCGAGACGCAACGGAATCGGGTACTTGAGGTTGTCACGATGCAGGTAACCGACATCTTCGCCACCGACCAGGGTCGCAATGGCGTTGGCGATGCCGGCCTGGTTCAATCCCAGGCGGGTCGCCTTTTCACGATCGATGCTGAGTATCCATCGCTCGGATTCGGATTCAATACTATCGTCGACGTCGACGATACCCTCGGTTTGCTCCATCACCCGGCGTAAATCCCTGGCCACCCGCATCTGGCCCTGGTAGTCAATGCCGTAAACTTCCGCCACCAGCGGCGCCTGCACGGGCGGACCGGGCGGCACTTCGACAATCTTGACATTCGCCCCGTAAGCCTTTCCTATCGACTGCAATGGCGCCCGCATCGCCTGCGCGATGTCATGGCTTTTGCGATCGCGTTCGGACTTGTGGCGCAGGTTGACCTGGATATCGGACAGGTTGGCCGCCGCGCGCAGGTAGTACTGCCGCACCAGGCCATTGAAATTAATCGGCGCCGCGGTGCCAACATAGCCCTGGTAATCGGTGACCTCGGGGACGGTGGCGATCATATCGCTCAATTCGGCAATCACGCGCGCGTTCTGCTCCAGACTACTGCCCTCGGGCATGTCGACAATGACCTGAATCTCCGACTTGTTGTCGAACGGCAGCATTTTCAGCACCACCAGCTTGAATCCGGCCAGGCTCAACGAAGCCGCGATCAGTAACAGGATGACCAGCAACAACAGCCAGCGATTGCGCCTCCCCTTGACGTCATCCAGCAACGGCGCGAACAGCCGGCTGAACAACGGGTACAGGCGTTGGCTGCCGGCCTCGCCGTCGTGGCTCTCATGCTGCTTGTGCGCCAGCAGTTTGAGACTCAGCCACGGGGTAACGATAAAGGCCACCGCCAGCGATATCAGCATGCCGATGCTGGCGTTGATCGGTATCGGGCTCATGTAAGGCCCCATCAGCCCGCTAACAAATGCCATCGGCAACAGCGCCGCCACCACCGCCAGCGTGGCCAGAATGGTTGGCCCGCCGACCTCGTCGACCGCAAGCGGTATCGCCTCCACCAGCTTGCGCTTGCCGAGCTGCATGTGGCGATGAATATTTTCCACCACCACGATGGCGTCATCGACCAGAATGCCGATCGAAAAAATCAATGCGAACAGCGAAACCCGGTTCAGCGTAAAACCCCAGGCCCAGGAGGCAAACAGGGTAAGCGCCAGCGTTACCACGATCGCGACGCCGACGATTACGGCCTCGCGTATGCCCAGGGAAACGACTACCAGCAGCACCACCACGGCGGTAGCGAAAACCAGCTTCTGGATCAGGGTCATCGCTTTTTCGTTGGCGGTAGCGCCGTAGTTGCGCGTCACCGTAACCTCTACACCTTCTGGAATGACGATTCCCTGCAGCTGATCGATGCGCTCGATAACCTGGTTGGCCACCTCGATCGCGTTGCTGCCGGGTTTCTTGGCGATGGCGAGGGTGACCGCCGGGAATCGTCCGTTCACTTCGATGCCCTTGTCCGCCGCCGCCGGCCCGGTTCCAAACCAGACCAGTTGATCGGCCTGCGAGGGGTCGGTTTCGATGGTCGCGACATCGCGCAGCAACACAGGCACGCCATCGGACAGGCCGATTACCAGTTCTCTAATTTCTTCGGCCTGGCTCAAAAACGTACCCGACTGCAGCGTGATCTGGTGGTTGTCGGAAACCAGGTTACCGGCGTTACGCGACTGGTTGGCCGCGATAATGCCCTGCCTGATCTGCTCCAGGTCGATATTGAACCCGGCAAGCTTGACCGGGTCGATCAGAATGCGTACCGCGCGCGGCGTGCCGCCGAGCGCATAAATGTCGCGCGTGCCGGCCACCCGCTTCAATTCGGCCTCGAGCGAATGCGCGACCTGCAGTAACTCCACCCCGGTCTGCTGCGGATCCTGGCTCCACAGGGTCAGGGCGACGATCGGCACATCGTCGATGCCGCGCGGCTTGATGATCGGCTGGCCGACGCCCATGTTGCTCGGCAGCCAGTCGGCGTTGGAAAAGACCTTGTTATAAAGCCTGACGATAGCCTGCGAGCGATCTTCCCCGACCTCGAATTGCACGGTCAGGATGGCGACGCCTGGCTTCGATACCGAGTAAACGTGTTCGATGCCGGCGATTTCCGACAACACCTGCTCGGCCGGGGTACTGACCACCTGCTCGACCTCGTAAGCGGTCGCGCCCGGAAACGGGATTAGCACGTTGGCGAAAGTGACATTGATTTGCGGCTCTTCTTCACGCGGCGTTACCAGCACGGCAAAGATGCCGAGCAATAATCCGATCAGCGCCAGCAAGGGCGTAATTTCCGACTGCAGAAATGCCTTCGCCACCCGCCCGGACGGTCCCATCGAATTGCTCACTTGACGGCGTCCAGCTGGCGTTTGTGCTCGATTCCGGCGCGCACCGGATCGAGCGCGATGACCTCGTCTTCATCGAGCCCGGCGAGAATTTCCACCTGATCGCCATAGCGGTTTCCGGGACGCACCTGGCGCAACGCCAACTTGCCGTCGGCGGCGATAACGTAAACGGCATTGACCTCCGAACGAGACACCAGCGCCTGTTGCGGCAGTAACATGCGCTCGGTACTGCCGATGGCGAGCGCAACCTTGACCAGCATCCCCGGGTAAAGCGCCGTATCCGTCTGCGGTAAATCGAGACGAACCGGAAAAGAATGGTTTTTCGGATTGGCAAACGGATGAATGGTGATCTTCGACACCTCAAGCACCTGCCCGTCCTCGAGCAAGATCACCTGCGCGCTGCGTCGCTGGCGCAATTCTCCGATCATCGACTGCGGCACCATGGCGGTAACCCGCAACTCTCCGAGCCCGTAGCCCGTCATTATCGGTTGCCCCGGATTGACCGCCTCGCCCGGCTCGACGTGGCGTTCCACAACGACACCGCTATAAGGCGCGCGCAATACGGTATGGTCTAGCTGCTCGGTGGCCTGCGCCAGGTTGGCATCGGCCGCCGATTTGCGCGCCTGCGCTGCCTTCAGGTTGGCCCTGGCCTTGTCGAAATCCGCCTGCGAAATCAGTTTTTGCTTGCGCAGATCCTGGCTGCGACCGTATTCGAGCTGCATGTCCTGCAGGCTGGCATTGGCCTCGTCCAGCGCGGCGCGGGCTTTTTTCTGCTGGGCACGGTAATCGTGGTCACGAATGCGCAGGATGATCTCGCCTCTTTCGACGAAATCGTCGACGTCGAAATTGACGCTTTCAACCTTACCCGCGACTTCGGCCGAAAGCGTCGCCTGCTGCCGCGCCTCGACAACGCCATCGACACGGTATTCGAGCGGCATCGAAACCCGCGCCGAGGTTACCGTTTCAAGGGTTTCGGCGGCAAACAGGGTCAGCGGTAACAAACCGGCAAACAGGATCAGGTCTTTTGATAACAGGCGCATGTTCGACTCCTACCCGGAGGTAGCTAAAAATATTGAAAGAATATTAGAGTTTACTAATATTCTTTCAATATTACCAAGGAGGTAGTATTTTGCGTTCTGTCTAAATCTTCTTGATATCGGACAATTGATGCGCATTTTCCCGCTGCTGATTCTGACGGTACTGATGTTTACCGGGTTTACCGACGCGCTGGCCGCCAACCAGCTGCTCGGCCACCCTTCTCCCTATCTCGCCCTGCACGGCGAGGATCCGGTCGACTGGCGCCCCTGGGAGGACGAAGTGTTCGCCCGGGCAAAGGCCGACAATCGCCTTGTTTTCGTGTCGATCGGCTACTTTTCCTGCCACTGGTGTCACGTCATGCAGCAGGAAAGCTATCGCGATGAAACCGTAGCCGCAATAATCAACCGCGGTTATATCGCCGTCAAGGTCGATCGAGAACTCGATCCCGACCTCGATCAACGCCTGATCCGTTTCGTCGAAGAAATCCGCGGCTCGGCGGGCTGGCCGCTGAACGTTTTCCTGACTCCGGATGGCTATCCGGTTACCGGTTTCACCTATTTGCCGCGCGAAAATTTCGTCGATGTGCTACAGCAACTCGAACAGCAGTGGCGCAGCAAGCATGAAGAAATTTCAGATGCAGCGCAGGAATTTTTTCTGACGCAAATGCAGGACATCGAAAACCAGTCCTTTTTGGCGCCTGACATTCCGTCGGCAAAGCTGATCGACGCCTTCGTTTCGCAGTGCATGTTGGCGGCGGACGAGATGCTGGGTGGTTTCGGCAACAGCAGCAAGTTCCCCAACGTACCGCAGCTGAACACCCTGCTCGATATCATCGAGCGCAACCCGGATCTCGATCAGGACATCACCGATTTTGTCTGGTTGACGCTGCACATGATGTCGGCAAACAACCTGCAGGACCAGGTGAATAACGGATTCTTCCGCTATACCACCGATCCCGACTGGCAAACGCCGCATTACGAGAAAATGCTGTACGACAATGCCCAGCTGGCCGCGCTTTATCTCAAGGCTCACCGGCAATGGCCGGATCGCGGCTACGACGGTATCGCCTTGCGTACGCTCGATTTTGCCGAAACCAGCCTGAAACATCCCCAGGGCGGTTACATGTCCAGCCTGTCCGCCGTCGATCGCGATAACAGGGAAGGCGGCGCCTACCTGTGGACGCGGGCACAGCTCGGCGAGCTGCTGAGCGAGGATGAGGTCGAGTACCTGGCAAGCCAGGGGCAATTCGACGCCAATAATAGTGAATTACTGATCGCGCCGCTAATCGGGCCGGCGGCCTCCGGCGACGCCGAGCGTAATTCGCAAATCCTGGCAAAACTGAAACAACGCGGCAGCGCCAGCATGCCCGCCGACAACAAGCGTCTGGCCGGCTGGAACGCGATGATGCTCGATGCGCTGACCCTGGCCGCCGATATCGATGCAGGCTACGCCAGACGCGCCGAGGCGCTGTTTCGAATCATGCGCTCCGCGTTTTATCATAACGGCGAACTGATTCGATTCGCCGGCAACGCCGAGGTCGCCGAGGCGACCCTCGAAGACTATGCCCAGGTAGCGCACGCCTTTTTCAACTTCGGTCATCGGTTCGACAACCCGAGCGCAATCGATATCGCCGGGGACCTGACCGAACGCGCGCATTCGCTGTTTCTTAAAAACGATCGCTGGCACCAGAAGTCGCGATCGCTGATACCGATCGCCCCGGGGCAATGGATTATGCCCGACCTGGTGTTTTATTCACCGATGACCCTGTGGCTGAAAGTGGCTATCGCGAGCCCCGAACTCAAACCGGAAATCCGCCAAAGCGCGCTGAAAATGCTGCAGCGCGCGAGCCGGGAAATGCTCGATTCGCCTTATTATTACGGCAGTTACATCATGCTTCGAATCGCGCAGGCAGGCGCCTGATCGTTTTTACGACCACGGGCTTAAGCGCCGCTATTGTATCGACGACTTGTGCGTTTCCGTATCACGCCGCACCGCCTCGAACTCGATACTGGTGCGCGCACCCGTTCCACCGGCGACGGGTGAACCGACGAAGCGCTCGCCCTCGCGCTGTTTGCGCAGGGTATCGTCGACCTTGCGATGCAGCGACTTTTGGTAAGCCAGGCGATAGGATCGCGGCACGGTTCGACTCGCGTCGAGATCCCTGATCCAGATATAAATAGCGCCTTCCTCGTTGTTTTTCAGATCGGGTTCGACGCTATAGCTGCTAATCAGTTCGAAACGCGCCGGCAGGCTGTCGTCCGCTGGCCAGCCTGGATATTGTTGCAGAGCGTTGTAATGCCACAGGTAAAAACCCAGGGATAATGCGATCAGCACCAGTTTTGAGCCATGGCCAATTTCGCTTTTCAGAATCGCAAGCAACACCAGTGAAAGCAGAAAGACATAGGCAGTCGCCAGCGAAAGAACCGAAATCGTCATAGCCCCTGCTCCGACTCCGGTAGCAGTTGCTGCGGATCCAGGCGATATGGCGTCAGTATCTTCGACAGTTTGTTCATGGCGACGATTTCGCCATTACCGTCGAGTTCGAAACGCAGCACGGTTTTTTCATCGTCAACCTGATCCAGCACCAGTTGATCGATGAAAACCAGACGCAGTACCGGGTTTACCTTTTCAATCTTGACGTTGGCCCTGACCGGCTTTTTACTTTGCGACTCGTAGTAGTGCAGGTTGACGATGTACTCGCCTGAAATAATGCCACGAATCGTCACTACTTCCTGGTTGATCGGATGCACCACTTTTTCCCCGTTGATGGTGACCGTATCGTTCAGATCGCCGCGGTCGTCGCGGTCGAGGTTGAGCCACCCGGCTTCCTTGCGCAGGTAGGAAACGGTTTCCTGGTAGGGATCCTGAACCCACAGGTCGATATCGTCGGGCTGATCCTCGGGCCAGATGACGGTGATAATGTATTCGGCCTTGTAGTTGATATTGCCGAGTTTGGCGATCGGGTTCATGAAGATGATCGAAATGAAAAACAGCAATGTAAATCCCAGCAAGACGTTGAACAGCAAATCCGTGAACGGATCGGACAGCTGGTGGCTGTGGCGATTCGCTTTCATCTCGTCTTCAGCCGATAAGTCATTTCACGCACGTCGTCGAGCAGGTTGTCGACACTCCAGTCGAGCAATTGATACTTGATGTTCAGCAATACCCCGCAACTCATGCCGGTCAGGGTTGTAAACAGCGCGACTTTCATGCCGCCGCTCATTTGCGCCAGCAGCTTCTGCATGACGGTGATATCGATGCTGTTCAGATCGACCAGCGAGCCGAGCATGAAGATAAACCCGATGACGGTGCCGAGCAGCCCGAGCTTGAGCATCAGATCGGCAATCACGTATCCAAAGCGGTACTGCCCACGGCAGCGCCCGTCGAGCACCTCGATCAGCAATTCACCGGATTCTTCCTGTTCCGCGGCCGGTTGCCGCAACAGCGAAAAATAACGGCGTACATTGCTGTTGCCGACCGGGTCCGAACGCTCGGATACGAGATCCCTGCTTTCGATGGACAGCTGGTAGGATACCCGCATCACGTGTAGACTCGCGGCCAGGTAAATCACCAGGATCGCGCGCGAGATAAAGCTGTAATCCTCGGCCAGCAGCGTCGGTAACAACCCGCTATCGGCCAGCAGGTAAGCAAAAAACAGCTCGACGGCCAGCAATCCGGCGAAAATTGCCAGTAGCCCGAAAGGTTTGTCGATTATTGATTTCATTGAGTTTCCCGGCCTTCTGCCGGCCATATTAAGCCATGCATTCGAGGCTGCAAACGAAAAACCGGGATTTGCCGCCTGTTGCGAGGGTATATACCTAATAACCCTACACTCTATCCCAGAATATATATTCGTATATTAGATTTCCCTAATACAATGAAGGCTCATTTTATGGGGGATCAAACCATGATCAAGAAAAGTATTGTTACATTAGTATTAGCTTTGGGCCTGGGTACTGGTAGCGCATTCGCGGCTGAAACACCGGCACCCGCGGCAGGCACCGCCAATCCGGCCGAAATGATGAATCCTTTCGCCTGGATGGGCATGATGAACAGCCAGCCTAACGTTCAGCACATGAACCTGGCACGTCCTGAAGGTTACCAGGTGTTCATGAACCCGATGAACTACGGTCAATTCATGAATCCGGCGACCTACGGTCAGTTTATGACTCCGCAGTTTTACATGCAGTTCGCTGATCCGAACAACATGATGGCGTGGATGAACCCGGCGGCTTACAGCGCTTACATGAACCCGGCCACCTACATGAACATGATGAACCCGATGGCTTACATGCAGTTCATGAACCCCGGCACCTACATGCAGCCGATGAATCCGGCCAACTACCAGGTTTTCATGGATCCGAATACCTACATGTCGTGGATGAATCCTAACGCATACATTCCGGGCGGCACCACTGCCAGCGCTGCCGGCGCTAACAGCTTCAACTGGTTCGATCCGAATGCATGGACCAGCATGATGACTCCCCAGGCTCCGGCCCAGGCGCCAGCACAGCAGTAATCTAGTCATTGAAAAGCGAATGCAAAAATGGGAAGCTGGACGGCCTGATCTGAAATAATTTAGACGATGGCAAGAAAGCTTCTCGCATTCGCAATTCTTTTATGGGCTCTGCCGGCCCTGCTGCAAGCGGCAACCCCGAGGGACCCGTACCAGTTCTTCTTCGAACAGTCCCTGGGCGATCTCACCGAAGAGCTCGAAATTGCACGCGAAGAAGGAAAACAGGGCGTTTTCCTTTTTTTCGAAATGGACGAATGCCCGTTTTGCCATCGCATGAAACAAACCGTGCTCAACCAGCCTGAAGTGCAGGCATATTTCAAACAACATTTCCATTCGCTGACGATCGACATCGAAGGCGATATCGATATTGTCGATTTCGACGGCAGCGATACCACGCAAAAAGAATTCGCCCGCAAGAACCGCGTACGCGCGACGCCGATGCTCGCCTTCTACGATCTCGAGGGCAATCGCATTTTCAAGTACGTGGGCGCGCCTTCGGGCATGCAGGAATTCATCTGGATGGGCGAATACATCATCAACCAGGTCTACCTGCAAAAGGATGATTCGGGCCGCAACATCAAGTTCGCCCGATATAAACGAATGAAGAAAAAGGCGCTTTAAAGCGTCCGCGTCGCAACCATAGCCAGCCATCGCTGCGCTTTACTGAGCCGAGGTATTAATCGAGCAAATGATCTTAAACGCATTCACTCGATGGAGTCTTTTCTGGGTGCTGCTGTGCTCACCTGCGGCGGCGCTACAGGCCGACCCGCTACCCGAGCCGCTGACTTTCGAGGCCGCGCTCGATACAGCCGCTAATCCCGCACACTTCGAGTTGCTGCAGATCGATCAACAGCTACAGGCGCTTCGGGCCGAACTGGGAATCAAGCAGGGCGAGTACGGTTTCAGCGTCGATTTCAGAGGCCGCTGGCGCGAAATCGGCACTTCCGACCTGGCCCTCCCCGGCGATGACGACGGCGACAATGCGGCGAGCCTGATCGTCTCCAAGCCGCTGTACGATTTCGGCCTGCAAAACTCGCGCGAAAATTACCTGGCGCTGCAACTGCAGGCGCTGGAGTATCAAAAGCAAATGAAGATCGAACGGCGGCGGCTGCAGATCATGGAAAGGTATTTTGCCGTACTCAACGCCGATAACGAGTTCATCAGCGAAAACGAGGCGCTGGCGATCGGGTTTATCCGTTATGACAACGCGCTGGAAGACCAGGAACTCGGCCTGGTGCCGGAAATCGAAGTGCTGCGCCTGCAGTCCGAATACGAGCTGATTCGTCAAAAACGGTCGCTTGCGGTACATCGGCAACGTCTGACCCGCGCCATGCTGGCCGAGGCCATGGGCTATCCCGAGCAACTGTCTTCTGATCTCGAAGTGCCGCAGATCGATCCGCGGCAAACCGTGCCCGATGACCTCGACGCTATGGTCGAGCGAGCCCTGAACCAAAGCCCCGAAGCGCTGCTGGCCCACGCCAGGACACGGGCAGCCCATGCGGCCATCGGCATCGCCGACGCCAGCAATAACCCGAGCCTGGACCTCGAACTCGAGGTATCCCGCTACGAGCGTGACAGTCGCCTGCGCGACGACTGGCGCGCCAGCCTGTATTTCGAAATCCCGATCTATTCGTCGGCATCCTCGGATAAAGTAGACCTGGCGCAGGCGAAACACCGCCTTGCGCTGGCCGATCAGCAGCAAATGCAATCGCACCTGCGACTCGAGATACTCGAGTTATGGCAACAAATTCAACAACTACAGCTAAAACTGCAGGGTCATTCCATCGAACAGGATTACCGCGACAAATACCTCGACCGCAGCCGCGCCGAGTACGAACTCGAGTTTAAAACCGACCTCGGCGATTCGATGGTGCTGTATTCGCGCAGCAATGCGCAACGCCTGCGATCTTTATACGCTTATGAACTGGCCTATCAGCGCCTGGTGGCACTGGTCGGCTTCGATTTCATCAACCAGACCCCGTCCCAATAAATGGAGATCAACATGCGTTTACTGCTGACCCTGTTGCTCGTTATCGGATCATCGCCCGTTTTCGCGATCGATCTCGACGGGCGTATCGATTTCGCGCAACGCCTGAATTTGAACAGCAGCGTCAGCGCACGCGTTGAATCGATCAATGTTGCAATCGGCCAGCAGGTAGCACAGAACGAACTGCTGCTGACGCTGGCAACAACCAGCCTGCAGGCAGGCGCGGATATGGCCAGGGCCGAAGCCGACGCGGCGGCGCCACGCGTTGCAAACATGGCAACCGAACTGGAAAAAGCCCAGGAGCTGTTCGATCGCGATTCTCTGGCGATGGTCGAATTACAGCGCGCCGAACAGAATTTCGCGATCGCAGAGGCGAAACTGCAGGCCGCGCGCGCGAAACTGGCGCGCGCCGAGTACCTGCTGTCGCAGGCGGAAATTCGCGCGCCCATTGCCGGCATCGTGCTCGCTATCGAGGCAGGCCGCGGGCAGTACATCAATACCCGGGTCAGCGACCAGACCCTGATCACGATCGCGGACGATCGGTCGATGATCGCGACCGCCCTGTTACCGCTGGAGCAGTGGAAAGAGAATCTGCTGCATCGAAAGGCGCGCGTCAGTTACGGCAAGCAGAATTTTCAGGGGCGAGTGGTATCGATTGGCCGCCAGCTCACCAGCGGCGACAACGATCATCCGGCAACAACCCTGCAGGTTAAGTTCGACGCCAACGGCAAGCTGCCGGCCGGATTGTCGGTTAAAATCAGTATCGCAGGGGATTGAGATCCCGTTGATTTGTATCGATATCCTGGCCCGGTCGCAAGATCATGACTATTCAACGGGATCTACACATAAGTTATGCCGACTTAGCGGAGATTCCGAAGCATTAATTTTTCACGGTTTTGCTAAATCTGATGTACAGTGGTGATCTGAACAGTGCAAACCATTAACTCGGGAAACAGATTCATGTACAAAACTATTCTAGTACCCATCGATATGGCTCACGTGGCCGAAGGCAAGGCAATTATCGATGTCGCCATCGATCATGCTAGCGAAGGCGCCAGGATCATTCTGCTCTATGTCGTCGAAGAGGTTCCAAACTGGGCCGCGATTTCGATACCCACCGAGATTATCGACAAATCACTCAAGGCCGCACATGACGAATTAAAGGCAATCGCCAACGCCGCCGGCAGAAGGATGGAGGTCGAGGTTCGCAGCGGCCATTCCTACAATACGATTCTCGACGTGGCCGAGGAAAAAGGCGCCGATATGGTTATCATTGCGTCCCACCGACCCGGTCTACAGGATTATTTTCTCGGTTCGACCGCAGCCAAGGTGGTTCGTCACGCAAAGTGCTCGGTGCTGGTCGTTCGATAGACCATTAAAATCATCCCGATACGCCGGATCGTTGCATGATCCGGCGGATATTATCGGCGCCGCGAAAATTCATCCCCCGCTTTCCGGGGACGCCGCAAAACCGCTGCCGCCTTTTTTGTACTCTTCTCGCGGCGGCGCGAATACGTCGTATACAACCGCGCCATCCGGTCCGGCGGTAAAACCATGCTCGATACCGCCCGGGGTGCGCCAGAAATCGCCGGCTTTGACCGCAACCTCATCTCCATCCTGCCAGCGCACGCCGGAGCCCTGGATGCACAAACCCCATTGCTCCTGCGGGTGTGAATGCCGACTGCCGGATTTGTTTGCTTCGATACGAACAACTGAAATCATGGCATCCTCGCCCGCAAATATACGCGTCGACATACCGTCGGCAAGCCGCCTGCCAATCCCCTGATCCAGCGCGTCGACATTGAAGAAATTCTCGCTCGTTGCACTCTGATTTTTAATCGTCGTCATTTTATCTGCCTGTCGAATCGGTCAACTACTGGAGAATTATATCTGGCGTCCGCGCCTGTAGAAACCAGGTATTGATGCAATCCTTCTTTACCCAGCCCGTGGTCGTCGTCTCAATCCGGTAGCAGCCATTTTCTTCACCCGGGATCCATTGGCCAACGGCTTCATCGTCTGTTGTTCGGACGATACGGCCAGGATATTAGCCAACCGATTTGAAGCCTATTTGACCGTCATACGCGCGCCCGTTTTTATACTGTCTCGATTTAACCATCAGGATGATGAGCAGGCTCGGTTGTCAGCGCAATCGGGGGCAGGAATTTCCGATTCGAGTCAGATTTGCATGCACTTTTCTGGTGCATCCGGGCCCAACCAGGCTCCGAACGCAACCAGGGAAGTCGTCGGGATTGGACCCGAAGATCGCGCCAGAATGTCGAATACCTTGTTCTAAATCAACGGATCATGCTGGCCGGGACTGGATTATTTTCGAATTTCCCGTTATTTTGTCAGGTTCCCGAAAGGGCGGCGTTTGATCGAATGCCACCTATTTTTTACGATTCACGACGATGATTGCGGAGATACCCGGTGAAGCAGTATTGCGCACGACGGGGATCACACTGAAAGCACAAGAGGTTCGGTAAATTGGACGCCAAAAACGAGACTGTAAGCCAGGGTTTATATGACTCAGTCAACGAGCACGACTCCTGCGGTGTCGGCTTTATCGCCGATATCAAGAACCGTAAAAGCCACAAGATCGTTCGCGACGGGCTAACCATACTGGCCAATTTGACCCATCGTGGTGCAGTCGGCGCCGATCCGCTGGCCGGCGACGGCGCCGGTATCCTGATACAGGTTCCCGATCGCCTGATGCGCTCGGAAGCGGAAAAACTCGGATTCGGATTGCCGGCACCGGGAGAGTACGCGGTCGGCATGGTATTCATGCCGCGAAACGATTCGACGCAGAAGGAATGCGAATTCGCGCTCGAATTGATGGCCAGCGAAGAGGGGCAAACTGTGCTTGGCTGGCGCGACGTCCCGACCGACAATGCCTGCCTCGGATTTAGCGTCAAGCCGAAAGAACCGATGATTCGTCAGTTCTTTATCGGGCGCGGAGACAATTGCGCCGATACCGCCGCCTTCGAGCGCAAGCTTTTCGTCATCCGCAAACGCGCCCACTTCAGAATCAGGAAACTGAAACCGGAAGCGCACGACGAGTTTTACGTGGCCTCTATGTCCACCAGCACCCTCCTGTACAAGGGCATGGTACTGGCCGCCAACCTGCCCAACTACTTCCTCGATCTCAACGACGAGCGCGTGGAATCGGCGCTCGCGCTGGTGCATCAGCGTTTCTCCACCAACACCTTCCCCAGCTGGGAACTGGCGCAGCCGTTTCGCTATTTATGCCACAACGGCGAAATCAATACCGTGCGCGGCAACATCAACTGGATGCTGGCGCGGCGGGCCAATATGCGCTCCGAGCTGATGGGCGAAGACCTGGAGAAGCTGTGGCCGTTGATCGGCGACGGCAATTCCGACTCGGCTACCTTCGACAACGCGCTCGAATTGCTGGTCGCCGGCGGCTATTCACTGGTGCACGCGGTCATGCTGATGATCCCCGAAGCCTGGCTGGATAACCCGCTGATGGACGATAACCGGCGCGCGTTTTACGAGTATCACGCCGCCTTGATGGAGCCCTGGGACGGACCCGCCGCTGTCGCCTTTACCGACGGGCGTCAGATCGGCGCTACCCTGGATCGCAACGGACTGCGCCCGGCGCGCTACCTGATTACCGACGACGACACCGTGGTGATGGCTTCGGAAATGGGCGTGCTCGACATCCCCGAGGAAAAAATCGTCAAGAAATGGCGCCTGCAACCGGGCAAGATGTTCCTCATCGACCTCGAGCAGGGACGCATCATCGACGACGAGGAGCTGAAGGAACAACTGGCGGGCGCCAAGCCCTACCAGCAGTGGCTGGACCAGACCCAGATCAAACTCGAAGACGTACCAGCGGAAGTGGCGGCAATGGCGCCCGACCCTTCCACCCTGCTCGATCGCCAGCAGGCTTTCGGTTACACCCGCGAGGACATCGACTTCTTTCTCAAGCCGATGGCGGTAACCGGCCAGGATCCGGTCGGCGCGATGGGACGCGACGTCCCGCCGGCGGTGCTGTCGCACCGCGCCAAGAACCTGTTCGACTACTTCAAGCAGAATTTTGCGCAGGTCACCAATCCACCGATCGACCCGATTCGCGAGGAACTGGTGATGTCGCTGGTTTCGCTGATCGGCCCGCGACCCAATTTGCTGGACCTCAAGACCGGCGGCAAGCACAAGCGCCTGGAAGTTCACCAGCCGATTCTGTCCAGCGTCGATCTGGAAAAAATTCGGCGCATCGAGGATTTCGAACAAAGCACGTTCAGAACCTATACCCTGGAGCTGGTTTATCCCGCCAGCGAAGGCACCGAGGGCATGGAAGAAGCAATCGACCACCTCTGTGAAAAGGCCGGCAGGGTCGTCCGGGAGCGCGGTTACAATATTCTGATCCTGTCGGATCGGGGCGTCGACACTGACTCGGTGGCGATACCGGCGCTGCTGGCGACCGGCGCCGTCCATCACTACCTGATCCGCGAAGGCCTGCGCACCGACGTCGGCATCGTGGTGGAAACCGGCGAGGCGCGCCAGGTGCACGATTTCTGCCTGCTCGCCGGCTACGGCGCGGAAGCCATCAATCCCTATCTCGCACTCGACAGCATTACCCAGATCCTGCCGCAGCTGGATACCGAACTGAGCGTGGAAGAAGCTCATAACCGCTATATCAAGGCAATCGACAAGGGCATGCTCAAGGTCATGTCGAAAATGGGCATATCGACCTACCAGTCTTACTGCGGCGCGCAGATTTTCGACGCGGTCGGCCTCTCGCGCGGTTTTGTCGACAAGTACTTTTACGGCACCGCGACCGCCATCGAAGGCGTCGGACTCGATGAAATCGCCGAGGAAACGGTTCGGCGTCACCGCGCGGCCTACGGCGACCAGCCGGCGCTGCGCGACGCGCTCGAGGTCGGTGGCGAACTGGCTTTCCGTCACCGCGGCGAGAATCACGTGTGGACGCCGGAAACCATTTCGCTGCTGCAACACGCGGTACGCTCCGACGACTACGGCAAGTACCGGCAATATGCCGAAATCATGAACCGTTCGGGAGACCGCGTGAAAAACCTGCGCGGCCTGTTCGAATTCAAGTTCGATCGCGACCCGGTGCCGATCGAGGAAGTCGAACCGGCGTCGGAGATCGTCAAACGCTTCGCCACCGGCGCCATGTCTTTCGGTTCAATTTCCTGGGAAGCGCATACTACGCTGGCGATCGCGATGAACCGCCTCGGCGGACGCTCGAATACCGGCGAAGGCGGCGAGGAAGCCGAGCGTTTCGGCGACTTGCCAAACGGTGATTCGATGCGCTCCCGGGTCAAGCAAATCGCTTCGGGCCGATTCGGCGTTACCGCCGAATACCTGGTCAGCGCCGACGATATCCAGATCAAGATGGCGCAGGGCGCCAAGCCTGGCGAAGGCGGACAGCTACCGGGACACAAGGTCAACGAGTGGATCGCGAGAGTCAGGCATTCCACCCCCGGCGTCGGCCTGATTTCGCCGCCGCCGCACCACGATATTTACTCGATCGAGGATCTGGCGCAGCTGATCCACGACCTGAAGAACGTCAACCCAGAGGCCCGCATCAGCGTCAAGCTGGTATCGGAGGTCGGTGTCGGCACGGTCGCCGCCGGCGTCACCAAGGCTCACGCAGACCACGTGCTGATTTCAGGATCCGAGGGCGGCACCGGCGCCAGCCCGCTGACCTCGACCATGCACGCCGGCTCGGAATGGGAGATAGGCCTGGCGGAAACCCACCAGACCCTGGTGCTGAACGATCTGCGCGGACGCATTGCGGTACAGGCCGACGGCGGTATGCGCACCGGGCGGGATGTCGTCATCGCCGCGCTGCTGGGCGCGGACGAAGTCGGCTTCGGCACCATCGCCCTGATCGCGGAGGGATGCATAATGATGCGCAAGTGTCACCTCAACACCTGCCCGGTAGGCGTCGCGACGCAGGATTCCGAATTGCGCAAACGCTTTACCGCACGCCCGGAAGACGTGGTCAACTTTTTCATGTTCATCGCCGAGGACGTGCGCGAATGGATGGCCAGGCTCGGCTACCGCAACTATAGCGAAATGATCGGCCATGCCGATCGCCTCGACGTACGCCAGGCGGAGCGGCACTGGAAAACCAGGGGCCTGGACTTCAGCGGCATCTTCACCGTGCCCGATGCCGGCAAGGAAGTCGCTATATTCAATTGCGAAAGCCAGGATCATGGGCTCGAGCAGGCGCTCGATCGCATGCTCATAGAGAAAACGGCGGCGGCGCTGGAGCGGGGCGAAGCGGTTCGACTGGACGATGTCGTGGTCACCAATGTCAATCGTTCGGTCGGCGCCATGCTGTCGGGCGAGATCGCGCGCCGCTATGGCCACGAGGGCTTGCCGAACGACACGATTTATATCAAGGCCTGCGGTAACGGCGGTCAAAGCTTCGGCGCCTTCCTGGCTTCGGGCATCACCCTCGAGCTTCAGGGCGAGGCCAACGACTATACCGGCAAAGGGCTTTCCGGCGGGCGCATAATCGTCTATCCGCCGGCGGATACTCCGATCAAGGCCGACGAAAACATCATTATCGGCAATACCGTTTTGTACGGCGCCATCGAAGGCGAAGTCTTCTTCTCCGGGGTTGCCGGCGAACGCTTTTGCGTGCGCAACTCGGGCGCCACCGCGGTGGTGGAAGGCGTCGGCGACCACGGATGCGAGTATATGACTGGCGGCTGCGTAGTCGTGCTCGGCAATACCGGCCGAAACTTCGCCGCCGGCATGAGCGGCGGCGTGGCCTATGTGCTTGACGAGGACGGCATGTTTGAAAAGCGTTGCAACCTGGCGATGGTGGAACTGGAGCCGATCGCCGACGAGGCCGAAGCGCTGGAAAGTACCGACCACCAGGGTGGCGACATGGAAACTCACGGGCTGGTGGATCTCATGCACGACCTTTCCAGCCGTGACGAACAGCGGCTCAGGTTACTGATTGAAAAACACCGCCAGCTAACCGGCAGCGCCAAGGCTGGCGCCATTCTCGAAAGCTGGGAAAATTTCCGTTCGCGTTTCGTCAAGGTGATGCCGGTCGAGTATCGCAAGGCGCTGCAAAAAATGCAGGACCAGGCCAACGAGGCAGCCAGCCCCGATGCCAGCGTGGCGGTGGGTGCGTGACGGGTAAAATGAGTATTGCCGCCAAACTAGAGATTTAACAATGGGAAAAGCTACAGGATTTCTGGAAATTCGCCGCCGCGACCGAGGCTATGCAGCGGTTGAGGATCGCCTCCAGCATTTCGACGAATTCGTCGTCCCGCTGGGCGAAGACGGAACCCGTGAACAGGCGGCACGCTGCATGGACTGCGGTATTCCGTTTTGTCATAACGGCTGCCCGGTCAACAACATCATTCCGGAATGGAACGACCTGGTTTACCACGGCAACTGGCGCCAGGCGCTTCATGTGCTGCACTCCACCAACAACTTTCCGGAGTTTACCGGGCGGGTATGCCCCGCGCCCTGCGAGGCGTCCTGCACCCTGAACCTGGATGACGAGCCGGTTACGATCAAGACTATCGAATGCGCGATTGTCGATCGCGGCTGGCAGGAAGGCTGGATCGAGCCGCAGATACCGACGCGTAAAACCGGCAAACGCGTGGCGGTGATCGGTTCCGGGCCTGCTGGCCTTGCGGGCGCGCAACAGCTGGCGCGCGCCGGACATCGCGTCGTGTTGTTCGAAAAACATCGCCGCATGGGCGGCCTGCTGCGCTACGGCATTCCTGATTTCAAGATGGCGACGGTCGGCATCGACCGCCGCATCGCGCAAATGCAGGCTGAAGGCGTCCGCTTCCGCCCCAACAGTCACGTCGGCGTCAATGTGCCGGCGAAGACAATCAAGCGCGACTTCGACGCCGTCGTCCTCGCCTGCGGCTCCGAGCATCCGCGCGACCTGGAAGTGCCCGGGCGCGAAGCAGAAGGAGTACATTTCGCGATGGATTTCCTCACCCAGCAGAACCGGCGCATCAGCGGCGAACATTTTGCCGAGGACGAAATCCTGGCCACCGGCAAGCATGTCGTCGTCATCGGTGGCGGCGACACCGGCGCCGATTGCGTCGGCACCTCCAACCGCCAGCGCGCCGCCAGCGTCACCCAGCTGGAAATCATGTCGCGCCCGCCTGATCGTGAAGACAAGCTGCTGACCTGGCCCAACTGGCCGCTCAAATTGCGAACCTCGACTTCCCACGACGAAGGCTGCGAGCGCGACTGGGCGGTCGCGACCAGGTCCATCTCTCAGCAGAACGGCGTCGTAACCGGTCTCAACCTGGTGCGACTGCAATCCGAGCAGGATGAAAACGGCCAATGGCGAATGTCCGAGGTCGAGGGCAGCGAATTCACTATCGAGGCGGACCTGATACTGCTGGCAATGGGATTCGTACACCCGGTGCACGAAGGCCTGCTGGCCGACCTCGGGGTAGACCTGGATGACCGTGGCAACGTCGCCGCTACCGAGTCCAACTATCAGACCTCGGTCAAAAACGTATTCGCCTGCGGCGATACGCGCCGGGGGCAATCGCTGGTGGTATGGGCAATTCGGGAGGGTCGCCAGGCCGCCCGCGCGGTTGACGAGTACCTGATGGGCGTCTCCGAATTACCGCGTTAGTAGCTTGCCGTCAAGCCGGGTATTCCTGAGCCCGCACTTCTAGCTTTTTACCCGTGTCCCTGCCGGGTCGAAACAGGTTTTCAGTGAAGTCGTAGCTGGAGATGGCGGTTCCTGGAGAGCGTCAAACGACAATCAGATCTCGGGTGGTGGAAGTAAGGCGTTCGCAGCCGGTTTCGGTGATCAGCACATTATCGATCAGGCGCACGCCGAGCCCGTCTTCAAGCCCGAATACGGGCGGCTCCACGGCGACAACCATGCCTGCTTCGAGCGTATACTCGCAACCGGCATCCATTATTAACGGCTCTATCCACGAAGGTGGGAACGCCGCGCCGACGGCATAGCCTGTCATGTGCAGGCGGTAGGCATCCAGCCCGCCATCGGCAATCACTTTTTTCGCCACCTGGTGGGGAACGGTGGCGGCTACGCCGGCGCGCATTTCGGCGATGCAGGCGTCGCCGGCATCGCGCACCACCTGGTAAACATCGCGCATGCGTTGTGTCGGCTCGCCCAGGCACAGTTGCCGTCCAATGGTTACGCAGTATCTGCGATAGTGCGCGCCGAATTGAATGTGCATGAAATCGCCGGATTCGAGAACGCGGTCAGTCGGCTCACCGTGAGCAAAGGCGGAACGCGCACCGGTGAGGAAATTCATCGGGCTGGCCTGTATGTCGCTACCGGCCGCCAGCAGGCGGTGGTGAATGTCCGCCGATATCGCGCGCTCGCTTCTGCCTGCCTCAATCGAGGCGATACAGGTTTCCATTCCCTGGTCGAGTATGGCGCCAGCCTTGCGCACGTAGTCGATTTCGGCGGGCGATTTAACCAGCTTGATATTGCCGATCAGATCGGTGGCGTCCATCGCCAGGTCATCACCCAGCAAGTCGACCAGCTGGTTGTAATGATGCGGATGCAGGTAGTAATTGGGCACCTCCAGCCCCGTTCTCAAGCCCTGATATCCCTTTGCCTGCAGAATTTCCCTGAACACTTCGATCGGGTCTTCGGGTTCGCGCCCGCCCCAGCCTCGAACCTCGTCGGCGAGGGAGTCCGCCAGCAACATGGGTGCTTCCGGCAGCCGGCTCTGGATCACCAGCGGGCCGGGCTCGAGCGGGAAGAACAGAACCTGGAATTCCTGGTATCCCTTGGCTGTCGTGCCGATTAAATAGTTGATATGAACCGGCGCCACCACCAGCAGTAACTCGATCCCGGCTTTCTCCATCGCCTCGCGCACCCTGCGTTGGCGGCTTTCGAACTCTGCTTGTGCGAAGTACTGTTTTGACATGGCGAATTAACCCAGTACTGAAAATGTGCTGTCCTGGTTGACTTCTCGAAGCCGCGAAAAAGTACCGAGGCTGATCTTGCGATCGACGTTCTCGAGCTGGTAATGCAGCGGTTTGGCGTCGTGGTCATTGCCCGCCTCACAGTATTCGATCAGCTCCGCCATTGCCTTGCCGGCCACCGGCGCATTCTTGAACTGGTTACCGCTGCTGCCACAGGCCATGTAAAAGCCATCGATACAGGAGCGATCGTAAATCGGAATCCAGTCCTCGGTAACATCGTAGAGATCTACGCAACCTTTCGGGCTGCTGGGAATACCGATGCCGGGAAACCTTTGCCCCAGCCGCTGGGCCTGCAGGGTCCATTGATCGGAAAAGCCGCGGTCGTAGTTATCAGGATCGACATACACATGCGCGTCGCAGGGCGGATCTTCGCTGCCAATCAGAATATTGTTTCCCATTTCCGGACGCGTGTAGATTGCCGCATCGCTATCGGAGGTCACGGAGGCAAACGAGGCATAGTCGCCGACGCCATCGGGCGCGGGCAGGTGCACTACTTCCTGGCGTAGCGCGCGGGTCGAAATTTTCATATCCCGCCCGGCGCCTGCAAGCGCATTGATCTGCGAAGAATGCGGCCCCGCCACGTTGATCACCAGCGGCGCATCGATGCGGCTGCCGTCTTCGAGCACCACACCCTGCACGTTGCCGTTACTGCTGGGTATTTCTTTTACCCGGCTGTTGAACTGAAAAGTCGCGCCCACGCGTTCCGCCGCAAGCTGGATATTACGGGTCGCGAATTGCGGATCCGAGATGTAACCGCCTCGGGGAAACATGATGGCGCCATCGAGTTCGCCGCCGGTGGCTTCACCGAAATCAGGATCATCCAGGTTTTTGGCCGGGGCGAAGTTCGACAGGTTGTAAAAAGGATATCGCTGCAGTATCTGTTCGTTGCTCCAGTGCTCATAGGAGATGTCGAGCGCATCGAGATGGACCAGCTGTTTACGAAGGCCGTCGTTCTGTCTGGTCTTCATGATCAAGGTGCCGCACTCGTTGAAACTTGCCAGCGGTTCGTCGGCGGGCGCCTGCAGGTAGTCGGCCCAGTTTTTCCAGTAGTAGTAGCCGTCATAGGCCATCGCGCAGCCGTCGAGTGTCGAATAGTAGAGCCGGATAATGGCGCAGGAGTTCGAGGTCGATCCGTAGCCGGCGGCCGGCAGCATATCGATGTTCAGCGTACGGCGTCCCTTCCTCGAGAGTTCGTATCCGATCGCGGCGCCAATGATTCCGGCGCCGATAATAATTGCGTCATAGGTACTGTTAGCCATGTCTACACCACCGTTAGCTCACGTGGAAATTCAGTAGCGATCTCGATGCCATCGTTTGTCACGATGACCGTATCGCCGACTCGCGCGCCGAAGACCTCGGGTACGGTTATTCCGCCATCGACGGCGAACACCATTCCGGCCTTAAGCGCTGTTTTGTCACCATACTTTAACTGCGGCTCTTCCAGCGAAGAGTAACCCAATGCGCGACCGGTTCGATAAGAAGGCGCGAACCCGGCCGATTGATAAACGTCGTCCGCGGCCTCGTGCACGTCCTGCGCGATTGCGCCCGGCCGCATTTCGGCCAGCGCCGCCGATTGCGCCTCGATCGCGGTGTTGTAAGTGCGCGCCGTTTCATCGTCTACGCTAGCGACGAAATACTCCCGATCATAGCCAATCTTGAATTGCTTGAAGTGACAAATCGAGCAAAAGCACATGTAAACCGGATCCCCGTGGGCCAGTTTTTTGACCCGTGGATGCAGGTGAGTATAACTGGTGAAGTGGCCGGATTGCACCGCCTGAAGATTGTGGATCATCGGGCTCATCAATGCCTCCTGATCTTCGTCACCGATGATTTCGGCGGCTTTACGCGTGCCCGCGTTGATGCATGCTAGCGACACTTCGTACTCGGGAACGCCGACCGCCATCGCATCGCGCCCGCCGATACCCATGGCAATGGCAACCTGGCCGGCCTGGCGAATCATATTGAGTTCTTCGGCAGATTTGATCACTCGCATGCTGGCGATGATCGGCGTTCCGTCTGTCAGGTTGCCGATACCGAACTCCTGGTTCAGGTAGTTCGATATAACCGCCGGGATATCGTCTTTTTCGATCGCGATAGCAGAATTCTTCGCGTTTTCACCGAGCGCCTTGCGCAGCGGGTCGCGCCATTCTTCGCCAACGCCGTCGGAATAAAAGCGCAAATCGTCAATCCAGGTCATCGCCTGCGCCATCAGCGACTCGGATCCCGGGGTAATCAGCACGACGTCGCCATTACTGGCAACCGTGAGTATTGTCGGGCGGCCGAACTCGAGGCCAAGATCGCCCCAATAGGCCGAGTAATAGTAAATCGAATCGATGTTGGTAATGATTAGCAGATCAATGCCTTCATCTTTCAGGCGTCGTTGCAGTTCCTGCGTGCGTGCCTGGAACAGCGGCAGCATTTCTCGTTCAGCGCCCATTGAATGTGGTTGTTCCGACATGTCTTGATCTCCGGATTGAGATAGAGGTTTAGCTTGAACTAGCCGATGAATAGCTATATATAGCTGTCGCAATGGAGCATCTCAGGTAACTTTTTACATGTCAAACAGATTTTCATTACGAATAGCGAACGCGTCAGCGGCAGCGCCGGGCGAGGTATAAAAAAATAAGATTTATTATATTTATTTCAAATACTTATGGTATGTTTTAAATAAACGAGGTTAACTTTATCGGAATCGTAAACGCGAAACCAGATTGGCATTGTCACCGGCAAGGCCTGATCGCCCAGCCTTAATACACAAACCGATCACTAACGCTGTATACAGCATTTGCTTTTAAGGTATACTCAACCACTGTCCGCTAAACAATATTTTGGGGCGCCGACCATGTCTGAATTACAAAATACGCCAATCCCTGAAATCCGCTCGACGCCTCGCGAAGTGATCTATGACGAAGGCAGCCATAATCGCGCATTGCTCGGTTTCATTATTATCTCGATGGACCTGGTCATGGAGGACAATATTTTTCGCCTCTGCCCGGATGGCGTCGGCCCCAGCGTTACGCGACTGAACAGCCCCAACGATTGCAATGTAGCCACCCTGGCCGCGCAAATCGACGGCATGGCCGAGGCGGCCTCGATACTGCAACCGCAGGCGCGCCCTGATGTCATCTGCTATGCCTGCACATCGGGTTCAATCGTCATTGGCGAAGACCGGGTACGGGCGGAAATCAGCCGCGGCGCGCCATGGGCCAAACCGTCGACACTGGTAACCGGCGTCGTCAACGGACTGCGCCGGGTCGATGCGCGCAGAATAGTGGTGGCGACGCCATACCTCGATGAAATCAACTCGACGGAAGCCGTTTTTCTGCAGCAAAAAGGTTTTGAAGTGCTCGACATTCAAGGCTTGAATATCGAAGACTGCGAAGCGATGGGTCGCATCAAGCCATCGTATATCCGTGATTTTGCCCTCAGCATGGACCGGCCCGATGCCGATGCAATCTTTGTCAGTTGCGGCGGCATTCGCACGCTCGACGTACTGCAGGAAATCGAGGACGCGGCCGGCAAACCGGTTATATGCTCCAACCAGGCAATGATGTGGGATTGCCTGCGGCGCGCCAATATAGATGACAGGATCGAAGGCTACGGCCAACTGTTTCAGCTGGACTGGGGTCAGTCCAGTTAGGCGATCTTTAACGGCCAGGCCCAGTAGCAGGGCCGTGGAATCCGCAGCAATGGCAGTCAGGCAAAACAGAAAAACCTCGCATCACCGCGAAACTCAGGCACAACGCTTTGAGCGCATCTACAAAGCGATTCGGGAGCGCATTTGCCTGCTCGAATATGCACCGGGAACGCTGCTCAACGAAGCCCTTCTAGCGGATGAGTTCGAAGTCAGTCGAAGTCCCGTTCGCAGCGTTTTGCAGCGCCTGAATTACGAAGGCCTGCTCGAAACCCGCAACGGCATCGGCACCATCGTCAGCGAGGTGGATATCAATACCTTCAAGGATATCTACGAGTTGCGTATGCGCCTGGCCGAATTGATGGGTGACCTGTCACCCGTTAGTCCGTCGGCCGATACCATCGAAGCGCTTAGAGACCTGTGCAATCGCGTGCTAACGCTTCGAGACAGGCCGAAAGATTTAAACGCCTATGCACGGCTGTGCAACGAATTGCACGCGTTAATCATCGCCCAGATAGGCAATGACGCGCTGCGTGAAACGACCGATCTGCTGTATTACCGCGCCGCGCGCACCTGGCTGATCTACCTGGGTAAGCTGGACTGGCCCGAAGAAATGCAAATACTGTATCGCGAATGTTCCGACATTCTACTCGCCATGGAGATCGGCGATATGCGAGGCGTCGGTAACGCGCGCCGGCAGTTTCTGTATTTGACCTTGACCAGGGTCAGCCGCCACCTGGTGAAGGCTTGACCAGGGATACAAAAATCCCGCCTTTGGGAGTGCGTAAAGTTCAGCATCTGCAGGTTGCTCGAAACCTGGATTTTCATCATGCCGCAATGTCTTCATGCGCGAAAAACCTCCCGCCGCTGCGCGGGAGGTTTTATGGATGGCGTAGAGAGAGTTAGATTGAGAACCGAGACCCGCGGTTAAGCGACTATCTTGCCAGCAGTTTAAATTTGACGATGAAGTGCACAAACAGCCCCAGCAGGCCGATCAGCGCCGTCGCAAGCAGCCACGGGCGCGTCCAGTCGTAATCCACCTTGTATCCCATCCAGGTGGACAATTTCCGATAGCGCAGTATACCCGCCGGCAGCGTCAGTTCGTCGCCCGGTCTTAACTCATGGCGCTGCCCCGCGTAGCGCAGTATCAGCCGGTGCTCGCTCGGCACCCGGAACTCGAATTCGCGGTCCTCGGGCAGCACGTTTTCATCGATCGCCAACATGGTCCAGAGCTCCGTTTCGGTTCCGGGTATTGTCCATTGCAGCGCCTGCCGGTACTCGTTGGTCGGGTAAGCGGGCAAGTGAATACTGCCGACGACGCTTTCGCCGGCGGCAAACGGCCGCCATTCGAATATCGGCGCATAGCCCTTGTTATGCGAGGTATAGAATCGATAGTGGCCGATTACCAGCGGCACGTGATCGCCGATGACGAGCGAATGCCGGCTGCCATCGGGCCTGATTAACATGACTCGATTGGTCGTATCGTCGCGCTTGATGCCGGGGTGGTAACGAATCTGGAAGCCGAGATTGGTAAATCTGGTTGCGGCCAGCCCATAACGGTGCCAGGGTCCCTGTCGAACGTTTTCCAGCTGCCCGGAAAACTTTTCCTGGCCAAAAAACTCTTCGTTTTCGGCAAGCTCGAGCGTAGCCGAGAAAAAGCTCATCCTGCCGGCGAAGACCAGCAGCACCAGCGCGATCAGTGCAAAATGAAAGATCATCAACGGCCAGTTGTTTTTCAGGATATCGCGTGTCGCCAGCGCCAGCACGAAGTTCAGAATCAACAACCCCGTCGGCAACGCGATTATCCAGATTCGCTGCGCCAGCGTGATCTGGTAATAAACCGTGATCGCCAGCGCCAGCACAACCAGTAACAGCAGCGTACTGCGGTTAGACGCCATCGCCTCGACCAGGCCGAGTCGTGGCCGTGGCGAGTCGCTAGGGAGGGCTTTCGCAATTTTCACTGCTGTCTCGCATCCAGTCGCGCCCGTTTTGGCCATTACCCGGCGCGCCCGCCGAACCGCAGTCGACTTCTCGCCAGTTGCCGCTGGTCCTGAAATTGATTATCTTCAGCATCGCGTTCAGATAATATGGGCCATTGGTATATCCGGCGGTGGTGTTATTCCTGACCTGGGTGCCGGCCGGCAATCCCGCTTCGGGCCCAACGTCATTCAGATTTACCAGCAATCCCTTGTTTTTCCAGCCATGCGGCACCGCGACGTGGCACCAGGTGCAGCGAAACGGGTCGATTTTATCGGCGTGCAGCGAATGGAGATTCGGATCCGCGGGACCGCCAAAACCACTGCTCCCGTCCCCTCTGGTGGCGTAAAGCGTATAGCTATGGCACTTGAAACAAAGGTCGTTGGAGGTTGGGCTGCCGCTAGCCTGGCTCCAGTTTCCCTTGAGGATAAAGTTATTATCGGAACCATGGGGGCCCCAGGGATTGCCATTCTCGCCGCCCGTCGGCGATGAGTCCCCGCCGCCGGTATCCGAGCCATGGCAGTCCGAGCAATACATCGTCTGCGATCCGATATTGGCCGCGCCGTTAAACGGGCTGCGCCAGTTGTTGGCGTTCGCCTGGCGCAGGGCCGTCGTACGATTGGTGCTTTTGATGACCGGGTGCCAGGAGCGATGATTATTGGCTGAATATGCGGCCGCGGCGCCGGAGTCGGTGGTCGACGCGGGCTGCCCCTGGTGCGCGGCCGGCGCATTGAATTCCATTGCCTGGTTGGTGAACTGGTCGACAGCGTTAGTTCCGGAACTGGTGCCGCCGCTGGTATTCGTCAGATCAGGGGGATTAGCGCCATAAGCGTAGTCGGAGTGACATTTCAGGCAAATCTGGTATTCGCGGGTTACATGCGTGCTGCCAACAGCGGTGCTGGCGCCGGTACCGCCATCGCCGCGCTTGACGGTATAGCTGATCGGAAAATTGGTCGGCGAGAAGGTATTCGAGCCGTACACGGGTTCGACGCCCCAGCTGCCGCGCAACACGCCGGAAGCGATATTGGTATGCCCGCTGGCATGATTATGGGTTCCAGCCTGGGTGCCGCCGGTGTTATTGAACAGCCGGTTCTTGAGTACCCGGTGCGGGTTGTGGCAATCGGTACACTCGACATGTCGATTAGCGTTATTCAGGTTGGCCGCATTCTCGAACAGGTCGGCATCCAGCGCCGTATGAATTTCGTCTACCGTCTGCTGATCGCTGTTATCGATCGGCATATGCGTCAGGCCGGTGGTAAAGTCGGTCTTGATATCCGGCACCTGGAAGGAGGCGCCTCCCTGGCCGTTGAGCACTCCGCCGTCGGCCGAATGGCAGGTGTAGCAGGCTTCTTCGAGCGCGGCGCTACCGCCGGTCTTGGGACTCACCAGACTGTCGGTGCCTTCGCGCAGCAAATGTCGGGCGCCCTGCACCGTGTGGGTATCGTGACAGTTCAGGCAACTGGCCTGCCAAACCGGCGTATTGAGCGGAAACTCGCGCAGGTTGGCCGCCGCCGCGGTATAGGTTTCATCAGCTGCCAGCGGGTCGGCATGGGCCGACTGCGCCCAGGCCAGGCCGAGCTTGTCATGGCAGGCGAGGCAGATGATGTCGTTGGCGCTATCGAAGTTTCCACCGGTAGGGAAACCTTCCTGCAAACGGTGCAGGCGCAGAAACTTGATATTCTTTGTAATATCGGAATCGCGGATATGCGGATCATGACAGCTGGTGCACTGCACCTGGTCGTTTTCGAGCGGAACCAGAGGCTTCGAACCCGGGGCCGGGTTAGCGATATAGGTTTCGGTAACGGGATTTCTTAATTCACCGTCGGCACTGGCCAGCGCGGCGTTGTAAGTAAAGGAAATCGGATGATCGTTAGTCAAATCCGCACCCAGCTTGCGGGTAAACCCGGTGGTGTCGCCCTGGTTCGACGGTATGACCCCGCCGGCGCCGGTTCCGGTCATGTTTATGGTTACGTTGGTCTGCGAGTTCAATACGTTGACCTGGCCGATGGCGATAGTGCCGTCGTGACAGGACAGACACAGCTTTGAGCTGCCGCCCGGTGTGGCCGCGATATCGCTGGCATTGATCGTATCCGAATTATAGGGCGTATAGGCAGCACCGGAATCCTGACGATTCCATAGCGGCGCGCCAGGTTTAGCCGCGGCCCTATGCGGGGTGTGGCAAAATACACAAATTTGAGATTCAGTAACCGCGGTAGCGGTACCCGTGCCGCTTACCGACAGGTTGTGACGGGTATTGGCGATATCAGACACAGGCTCGGCGCCGAGCGGAAGACTCGCGACCAGCAAGCAGAGCAGCAGGCCGGCGGCAGGCTTGCGGTATAAACTGCGGTAGCGAATATGCGAACCCATCCTAGTTACTCCCGAGATACTGGAACATCGAAATCCGACCGTTCAGCATATCAGATACGAACACCCGGTCGCGATCGTCCACCCATACCCCGGTCGGTTGCGAGAATTGACCCGCCGCCGGCCCCGAGCCGCCGATTGACAACAACAATTCTCCCTGTTGATTATAGATCAACAGGTAATCGTAGTAGCTCTCGGAAACATAAACATTACCGTCAGAATCGAGCGCGATCCCCTTGGGACGCGAAAAATTACCGACATAGAGGCCGCGCTGCCCGACCACCCTGATAAATTGCCCCTGTTGGTCGAATATCTGGATCCGCGCGTTTAACGAATCGACCACGTAAAGCCGATCCCGCCGATAGACCAGGTAGGTCGGGTGATTGAACTGACCGTCGGCGCTACCGGCGCTGCCCCAGGTATCGATCAATTCCCCGCGAGTATTGAACAGCTTGATGTCGCCGGCGTCGGTATCGCTGATAAAAAACCGGCCGCCCTGTGGATCGAAACTGATTCCGGTGGGACGTTTCAGCACATCCCGCCCAAAGCTGTTTATGACCTCTCCGCTCAAACTAAGCCGATACACCAGCGCCAGCTCGGAATCGGTTACCCAGATCGAGTCTTCGGCGTGGACTATTCCGATCGGGCTCGGCAACGAGAAATTAAGGCTGCGCTCATTCCAGACGACAAATTCCTGCAAGCTTTCGTCAAACACGAAGATCGATTGCAGGCCGGGATCGGTAACGTAAACTTTACCCTTGTTATCGGTGGTTACCTGCTGTGGCCGCACCACGTCGAGCATGGATTTTTTCTTCGCGTCGAGGCCGACAACGGCGGCCCAGAAGCGCGCCAGCGAGCCCCGGTTCTGAACCTCGTCCCGGGCATTGGACTCGCCGTATATATGTCCGATAAAAGCATAGCGCGGCACCGCCGGCGGTGCGGGCCATACTTCGCCCTGCTGGCTGCCGTTTTCGATCGACGGCATTTTAAACGGGTGCTGGATGGAGGAAACAGTCGAGCAACTCGATAACGCCGCCACCATGAATGCAACCTTGGCGGTGGCAAACCATGACCCTCGAGCCGATAGCCCGTCGATCGAAATCCTGCGCGCGGGATTTACCATCGTCCCGGTCCGCCGGTCTGGTTACTGCCGCGGATTCCGGTTTTCAATCCCGGCTTACCCGAATGGCAGAGGTGACATTCATCCACAGACCAGGCGACCTGCCCGTTGTGGCACATTCCGCAGTACTGGCCGTCGATGATTTTCCCCATGTCCATTGGATTAGAGCCAGCGCGCATTTCGAATCCCAGCTCACCATGGCAGACTTTGCAACGAAAACGTAGTCGGTGAAACCAGTGCGGAAAAATAACCGGGCGCATATCGTTTGCTTCCGAGATGCGATTCAAAACCACGTCCCCGTATTCCGCGCCGGCCTGCGGTATCAGACACAGGCTTGCCAGGCCCAGGCTCAGGATCAGCACCAGGCGAACACGCAAGCGACTGGGCAGGATGGCTGGGGGAGACTTGATTCTCATGTTGCGCGAGACCTCAGGCTAAATTCCTAGTTAGCTGCAGGCTGCGGTTGTACCCCGGGATTCCCCGTAAAAATACTCCTTGGGACGCTGTGGCACCGATTGCACTCGGTTAACGGGAATGCCACGGCACCATGGCATTGTCCGCAATATTGCCCGGAGAGGATGGCAAACATGTTAATCGGATTGGCGTCGACCTTTTCGACGAATATTTTATCGTGGCAGTTTTTGCAATCCAGCCATTCGGTATGGGGTCTATGTGGAAACATGACTAATGGCAATTCTCCCGTATTTTCCATGATTATATCCATATCCAGGATCTCGATCTTTGTTTCAGGGAAGATATTGGTGCGCGGTTCGATATATTGCTCACGCAAAGCCTCGATCCAGGAGACCTTGTTACCAACGTTATCCGCAGGCAAGCGCGAAAGCGCTTCCGCCGGCTCCTGCAGCAGCTTGATTGCCGGGCTCTCGGGATCATGCAAACCGTCCTCCGCCAGCGGAATCCAGCTCGGCTCCGCCGCCAGCAGGGCGAAAGACAGGCCGAGTGCGGCAGGATAAACGAGAGATTTGAGTTTCATCACGGCGGGTCTTTATCCGGGAATATAAATGCCCGCGCTGCGAATCGCGCGAACCAGCTGCCGGGTCGACTGTTCGAGCAACTCGATCGCCTGCTCGTGGGCATTTTTACCGGCAAAGTCTTCCGCCTGTTTTCGCAGCAGGTTGGCCTCGGCGACGAATTCACCAACCTTCTGCTGCATCGCGTCCGATTTCTTTTTCTCATCCACCAGCAACCTGATCAGCATGGAATGCGTATCGTTACGATCGATTTCGTAATGATACTCCTCTTCCTTGGTCGCAAACTGCAGCGAACGCACCAGGGTCTGCCCCGACCTGATCGATTCGATGGTTACCTTTAACAAATGGTAGGCCTTGTCGATCTCGACCCTGGCCTTTTCATTATTACCCTTTTGCAACAGCTTGTCCGCCCGCTCCACCAGCCCGGCCAGCTGTTGATTAACCTTGTCCCTGACTTCGGTCTCGTGGTTTTCCTCGGAAATCCGGTTAAAAGCGTCCTGTAAGGCGATCACGGCCTCCCTGCGTTGACCGTAGTTGACAATAAGCTTGTCATCACCCAGGGATGTCGGCGTCGACATTTTGATGGCTTCGAACATCAATCGGGTGGACTGGTTTAACAGTGTCGCCGCGGCCTGATCGTCGCCCTGGTTAATTTTTTCCTGTGCCTGCCGATAAGCATCCAGCGCCTGTTGCCGCCTGGCCAGTGCATCGCTGTTATTGCTGTTAAGCACCTGTTTTGCGCCGGAAGACTGCGTCAGGAGTCTCTCGATATTCGGCAGGCGGTCGGCAACACCATCCTGTGCCGACTGCGCGTTTGCATTGCCGGACATGGTTGCCAGCAATACGAGCAGGATCGAGCCGTGAAATATTTTAGTCATAGTGTTACACATCATATATTGATCCCCAGGATTTTGAGCACTGCGGATAGCTGGTTAATGGATTTTTCGAGCACCGGAATCGCCGCCGAAAACTTTCCTTGGGTTTCAAAGGTTTCCGCCTGCTCGAGATTTTGCATCGAGCCATAGACATACTTGTCGGTCAGCTTGCGGGTCGGCTCGGGAATATCGCTTTCGGACAGCGCCATCTGAACCAGGCCGAGGTAGTGGTAGGTGCGATTGACCATGTACTGGTACTCGTCCTGAATAGTGTCAAAATTCAAATCGTATACAATCGTGGTTTCATGTTTCAGGGTTTCGATTAACGAAACCTTCAGCTGATAGGCCTCTTCGAGCAGGGCAATCGCCTTGTCGTAGGAATTCACATCGGTGTGCCTGATTGCGCGGTCGCGTAGCTCACTGACGCGCGTCATCTGATTCTGCAACCATTCGTTTTCCTGCTCGGTTAACTCCCCCCATTCCGGTAACGCGAATGAATCGAGCTGCTCGAGGAACTTTCTGATTTCGTTTCTTTTTTGCTGTGGCTGGCTGAGCAGGCGCGAACTGGCGGCGAGGTCCCTGAGCACGTAATCGAGAACAGCCTCGGCTTCGAGGTATAAGCCTCTGCCGTAATACTCCTCGCTTTTAAGATAATTTTCCGCCGCCCTTGAGAGCAGTTCCTTGGCGACGTTGTCGTCGCTTTGCTCTACCCGCTTTAACAGGTCCGGACTCTGTAAGATATGATCGACCATTTTCAGTTTCTGCTCGATCTTCTGGTCGACTCCCAGGTTAGCGTCCTTGCCGGGGCTGGACTCATCCTGCGCAATGGCCAGATTGACGCTCAAAAGAAGAACTAATATGAAAGTTGATATCTGCATCGTCTCGGCCTCGGAATAAAGTTACGTTAGTTACTCGCCCCTGTCGTCGTTGCTTTCTGTTTGGAATGGCATTTGCGACATTCCGATACCGGGAAAGCAACCTTGCCATGGCATACGCCACATTTCTGACCCAGCAAAATCGACGCCATCGAAATTTGATTGGCGCCCTTTTGCGGAATAAAAATTGCCGGGTGACAATTTGAACAATCAAGCCATTCGGTATGCTCCTTGTGTGGATATACCACATCCGGCATCGAACCCTTCACTTCTCGAACGATATTCAAATCCATTACCACGGGTTTGGCGTCATCGCTCATGGTTTCAAAGCGCGGCGCAATTTCGCCCCCCTGCAAAGCGGCTACCCAATCCACCCGGTTACCGGATTTCGATTTACTGAGCGAATCGAAGGCGACCTTGGGCTCCTGCAACAACAGCGTGCCGGGGCTTTGCGGATCGTGGATACCGTCCTTGGCCGGCGGCGGATTCCACTCGGAGGAAGACGGCATCAGGCGATTAAACTGGTTAACGCTGCTGGCTTTCCTGATCTTATCCTTTTTCTTGCCGGCATCGGCTTGCGACGCCTTCTGCTCCGCCTGCCCGGGCGCGGGTTTTTGCGCATATTGATCGAAACCGGAGCTGGCCAGCATATAGTTGACCGCGTTCTCTATTTCCTTGTCCTTGATGGTCGGATTGCCGCCCTTGGCAGGCATATTCTTGAAGCCTTTTATCGCATGGGTTAACAGCAGTTCGAAGCCCTGCTTCTCACGTTCGATCCAGTCTTCCTTTTTACCCAGTCTGGGCGCCTCCAGTACCCCGGCCGCATGACAGGGTGCGCAGGAAATATCGTAGACCTGCTTGCCGTCACGGACATCGGCTGCCTGCACGCCGCCGATCGCGCTCAAGGTTAAAAACGTCAGGCCGAAAACATGACACAGATTTCGACGCGGGCCGGTTCTGATTTTCAGTTTAGTCTTCATTGCGCACTCTCAGCCGGTTTTTCCTTCGTACTCGTATTCAATTTAGAAGTGGTGCTCTGATGCACCTGTGTCGGCTGCCCCGATTTTCCGGTATGGCAGACATCACAGTTTTCCACAGACCAGGCCACTTCGCCATTATGGCAGGCGCCGCAATACTCGCCATCGATAATCTTCAGCATATTGATCTGGTTCCGCCGGCTTCCA
>Ga0224508_10000367_pt1 | contig 44833 bp, 57 predicted proteins | sample SF_Jan12_sed_USG_4_FD_170157 | JGI IMG/M metagenome (GOLD analysis project Ga0224508, IMG submission 170157) | Sediment microbial communities from San Francisco Bay, California, United States - SF_Jan12_sed_USGS_21 | ecosystem: Environmental > Aquatic > Marine > Sediment | place: USA... | reverse complement strand
AGACAGTGATGGCCCCGGTGACGGTCATCGGCAGTGCGGTGTCTGTCTCTGCCGCTATGCCCAGGGTGATGCTGATCGTGCCCGTGATGGTGATGGGCAGAGCGGTGTCTGTCTCAGCGGCGATCCCGAGGGTGATCGACTGATCCCACAGCACCGCCATGGCCAGTGCCGTGTCGGTCTCGGCAGCGATGCCCATGACCACGGTCTGGTCGCTGGTGAGGGCGGTCTCGTAGTACCGGCAACCTTGGCCACCTCGAGCGAAGGATGTCAGTACAGCCAGGTACTTGCTGCCGGCCCTAGTGATGACTGAAGCCGACACAATGTCCCAGGATGAGTCACCGAACGCGGTGTTGGTGCTGTCGTTGGGTTCTTCGGTGCTCAGATCCTTGAATGTGGTCGGTGTGGAGAAGGCGGCCATGTCCGCCGATTCGGCCTGGAGGATGAGTTCGGGGTTGGTGTTGTCGATCCACAGGGCGTAGATGGTGGTGCCGTCCACGGCCAGGGTCTTAGCCCATGCTCCCTCGTGATCCGCAGCGTCATCGATCACATTGGCGTCGTTGGCGTCGATCGCTGTGCCGGGGGTCCCTTCGACGATGGCCCGCACCTCAAAGTCGGAGCCGGCGTCATCGTGCCAGCCGATGACTACGTTCTCTTCGCCACTGTCGTCGTAGTAGATGGCATTCGAGAGGGCCCCTGACTCAGCCGACCCGGTGACGAAGTTGGTCCCCATCTGGGTGCGGTTCGCCACCGTCCTCGAGCTGGCCGTGATTGTGGCATCACTGGCGATCTCGTTGTGGTAGACATCGCCGTTGGTGGCATCCACGTAGAAGGCGTGGATGACACCGGACTCACCGAGCACCAGATTCGGAGTGATGAAGTCAACGCTGGCGGTGTCGTCGAGCTCGATTCGGGTGTTCCAGGTCCCCCCGGGTGTGCCGTCCCGAATCCAGGTGTTGGGGGTGGAGTCGGAGTAGGCCACCACGTAGTCGTCGTGGGCTGGCCGGTAGACAGCGGATATGTGCTCGTTCGATCCGTACTTATTGACTAGGCCAGAGTCGATGGTGTCGTTGACTGTGCCCCAGGTGTCGGCATTGGTGGCGTGCGCTGAGGTCCGGAAGAGGTGGGCATCAATTTCCGCTCCACCGTTGCGGTGGAACATGGTGATCTCTTCGAGCTCTGAGTTGTAGGCGACGCTCACCCCCTCGGTGTCAGCGAAGGTGGGGTTGTTGGCTACGTCCACCTCCTCCCACGAGACCCCGTTGTCCTCGGACTTCATCACCGTGGGTACGTTCTGATTCTCCGATCGCTCAAGGAAGACGTACATGTTGTCGTTGCCGTCGACTACTGGGCCAAAGAAGTCGCCCATCTCGGGAGCGCACCCACCGACCCACCCGTCGAGCTTGTCGATGGTGATGGTGGGGGTGTTGGGGTATTCCTCCAGCACTGTCCCGTCGTCGTAGGTCACCCGGAACTGCACGGTGTCACCGTCTATCAGCTCGGTGTCACCCGCCCCGAGGTTGTGCATAGTGACACACCACTCAAGCTCGGTCTCGTTGGAGCCGTTGAAGGTGACGGTGCCGCTGGTCGGCCCCTCGCACCCATCACCGGCAACGAACGTGCCACTGCCGATGACCTGGGTAGTGGCCGCCAGGTCAGCGAACTGGTCGGACGGGACAGCCGAGACGAGGGAAGTAGTTGTGCCAGGTTGAAGCCAGTCACCGTCATCGGCCACGTCGGTCCAGCTTCCAGCATTTACCTTGTATTCAAGGGTAAAGCCGTCGGTGAAGCTGGTGCTTGGTGCGATGACGAACCGGATACGGAACCTGCGGTCAGTGGGGAGGGAGACATTGGTGTTGAGTGCAGCCGCCCACCCGTTGTCGACGTTCAGCCCGTACTGATCGGTGGTCCGGATGCGGAAGGCCTTCTGCCCGTTCTGTCCCCCGACCGTCATGGCCAGGGCGGTGTCCGTTTCCGCTGCTATGCCCAGGGCCACCGTCTGGGGCAGCCCCTGCATGGGGAGAGCAGTGTCGGTCTCCGTTGCGATCCCGAGGTTGACGGTCTGGTTGGACGTGCCCGGCTTGATGGCGATCGTGAGGCAGCGGGGGTCGGCCTGGTCCGTTCGGGAGTGGGTATGGGTCCACGCTCCCGGAGTTTCCGTCCCGGCCGTGGTCACCGTCTTCGACGCTACGATTAGCTGCCGGTTGTCTTTGGTGGCCCCCGTGATTTCGTCTTCGAGGGTGTACCCGGTGGGTGCCCCGCCAGCGGTGATGTCGTCCAGTGACGACCCGTGCCAGATCAGGACCAGGGCGCCATCGGTGTTGGTCGTGATCGCCGGGTTCGTCGGGGGATTGACGTTGGCCTGGGCCTCGAAGTGGTTGGCTTGGACGTAAGTGACATCGAGCGGAGTGGTCGTGTCAGCGTCGATGACCCGACAGATGATCCCGCCTCGCCAGCGGGCGCTGCCCTCGTAGGTCCAGGTGTAGTCCGTACCCTCAGAGGCCCCGGCCACCTTGTAGTAGAAGGCAACGGTCTGGTCCGTGCCAGGGCTGACGGAGATGTCGTCGATCTCGGTCCAACCGGACGGGCCCGTCCACGACCAGTTGCTGCCACCGGCCTCGTGGCCGATGACGTAGGCGACCAGCAGGTCATCCTCAACCGTGCCGCTGGGCTTGGTGATGGTCAGCCCAGTGCCGGCTGTCTGGTCTTCGTCGTTCTTTGCGGTAGAGGCAACCGATGGGTCAGCCACCCGTGCCTCCCAGGACTAGGCGGCTCGGCCGTACCCGTCGATGTTGAGCTGAGCAGTCACGTCACCGCCGTTGGGGGTGACGCTGAAGTCGTAGTGAGCCACGGGGATGATGTTGGAGTCGGTGCCAGCAGTGCTGTCGCTGTCGTAGTTGAGGATCAGCTTGTCGAGGGCGTTCGACCCGTTCGACAGAGTGCTCCATGTCTGGTCGACAGCGATGTCCACCTCGAAGTCGTTGGCCGTGTCGTCTGGCAGCTCGGCGGCCAGGTCGGTGTCATCGAGCACGATGCGGGCGTAGCTGCCGTCGGTCTCTTCGGTGTTAGCACCGGCCTCGATGGCGGCAAGGTCGTCGTAGTTGTTCAGGGTGTCGTCCGCTTCGGAGGCTGACCGCCACAGTGTCATCACCAGCACAGCATTGGTCGGATCGTTGTTGTCTACTCGGAAGTGGAACTCGACGAAGCGCCCCTTCGAGATGTTCATGATCTGGTCAGCCATTGCCGAAGCCCTCCGGTCCCTTGTCGGATGGCACCAGGTCATCGAGGAAGGCCCGGCGAATCTCGTTCACCCTGTCCTCCTTGCCTGAGGCACCCATCAGCCCCACCTTGGGTCGGCCATCATTACCCCGGGCCAGGCCTCTTGCTGTAGATGGCCGTTGAAGGGTGCCAGTCCAACCAGTGCGGGTGTCGGTGTACACCCCGTCCTCAAGTGCATCGAGGCGAGCTTGGTTGGCGGTCACCTCGTCATCTTCCCATTGTGAGGTGGCGATGTTGAACCTGACTGCCATCTCAGTCTCCCATCCCTATGGCTGCTCGCATGATGGCCATCTTCTCTCGGGCGTTGCTTCGAGAGGTGGGATGCCAGTGGCAGTGGTCGTACCCGGGGATCCTCAGTCGGAGGCAAAGGGACCCGTTGGCTGCGGGTCGTGGAGTACCACACCGGGCATCGTCGGGCACATCCAGCTGGTTGGCTCGGGCGAACTGAGCCAGGGACACCAGCACATCGAGATGCTGTGCCTCCCCGTAGTCCACTGGGTTGTCCTTGCTGCCACGGGCCTGGTACCCCTTGAGGTTGGCCAGCCTGGCCCCCGCTCGGTACGCCTTCTCGGGTGCATAGTTGCCGAGGTCGATGCCGAGGTACTGAGCTGTAGCGGCCATGATCTCCACCAGCTCGGCCTCGGTCAATGGCTCGGCTGCCTCGACCACTTCCTCATCGCTCATGGTGCCCAACATAGCACTACCTCAGGGCGAACAGCCCGAAGTGGTGCTCCCAGGTCTGGTGACATGCCGAGCACATGTCGAGGTCACCGATGGGGTCACGCACCCACGGGATGATGTGGTGATCCCGGAGAGGGGTGCGTCCACACCAGAGGGTGGGCATCTCTCCGTCCTGTAGGTACCGCTCGGCCTGGCGGTGGGCGATGCCACTCAGGTGTGTCCGTCGCCCGTTCGGCCCCTGGACCAGGGCCCAGATCATGGGCCCCCGGTGCTCGAAGGTGGTCATTGACTTGGTCCTCTCGTACATGTGTTCGCTACACCGTGATGTAGCCGTGGCAACACTTTGTAGCCAGTGGTGTAGCCGCCCTGACCAGGGGATTCAGGGGTCTGGCTACTTTTGCAACACTTTTCTCAGACAGAGCGCCCTTTCAGAGAGGGTGACACGGGGGGTACTCCATACCTGAGGTATGTATGTAGAAAAAGTGTTGCTTCTGTAGCCAAATGGGTGTTTCCCCTGGTCAGGTCGGCTACAAAAGTGGCTACACCTTGGCTACTTTTCCTCGGTTTGGCTACTTTTCTGGCCCCGATTGACCATCTCGAGGCGGTCAGTCCAGTGGATCCGGCACCCATCCGGCACTGGTTGTCGTCGTCGGGTCACGTTTCGGTAGGTCTCGGCCAGGTGTCCGGGGTTGGGTCCCGTACCCACCAACCCGGCTTGCGGCAGCCGCTGGTGGTTGGCGACGTGCACCCTGGGGTGGCCGTCCTCATCGAAGGTGTAGACATCGATGCCCTCGTGTCGATAGGTCCGCTTGTACCGGGCCACCCTCCCATCGATGAGCCAATGGCCCTGGGGGTAGGTGTCGGGCTCGGCGAACCGAAGGAACCGGGGCGCCATCAGTTCGTGCTGTCGACCGGGTCGACAGGGATGATGTGCTCTTGCTCCAAGATGGGCAGCACGTAGTCCTCCATCGTCATGCGGCCCGGCTTGTCCTGCCCGTACACCAGCACCGTCGAGCTCAACAGGCGGGCGTGGTAGTTGGCAGGCAGCCGGCGCACGATGGCGAAGTACAGCTGGTCCAGGTTCTCCCCAGTGCGGGGGTGGAACTCGGCCATGTGGATGATGGTGATGCCGCCGAACTCAGTCACTGCACCACCTCCCACTTGAGCGAGTACTCCAGGGCATCGAGCACATCGCCGAGGGGGTGGTCACCCCAGGTGCCCTCGGCATCGGCGTCGTGCATGACGGTGAACAGTTCCTCATCGGAGTCGGCGGTGATGTACCTCTCCTGGGTGATGGTGCAGTAGGTGATCACTCGGTAGGTAGTCATCAGCGGTAACTCACCTTCGACTGGTCGAGGCCGGGGAACTCGGCCCAGCACGAGCGGCACCGGATGATGCCGGTCTCCATGTCGGTGTGCCCCACCCATGAGGCTTGCACGACACCTCCGGTGTAGGCACCGAGGTCGATGTTGTGGATGCCCTCGCATGGTGAGTACATGGCGAGGTCATCGCTCTGGCAGACGGGGCAGCCGTGCTCGGCCAGCTGGTCCCAGGTGATGGGGTCGTTGTCGTTGTCGTTGTTGGTCATCGCTTGGTCCTCTCTATTGGGTAAGGGTCCGGTGATGATGCGGTTGCACTCGCTGCACCGGGTGTAGTAGGTCACGCTGTTGGTGTTGCCGGTCCCAGGCCGTGCGTTCACGACGTCCCGGTAGGTGTGCGGGTGGTGGCAGTCGGTCATATGCAGGTGGGTGCTCAACTGCGGAAGTCGAGGACCCAGTCGACCACCTGGTAGAAGTCGTCGCGGTTGTCGTCGTCGGTCTTGGTCGGGTCCCATGCGAAGCCGTGCTCGGCGAGCCAGGTGTTGACATGGCGATCGAATCTGCCGTTCTCATCCCAGCTGTTGGCGATGAGTGCGATGTGATCGGGGGTGATCTCGCTGTAAAGCTTGGTCATTGCTTGGTCCTCTCTTGTTTGGTGTCTCGGTGGTAGCTCCAGGTCAGGGCCTGAAGCTCATTGGGTCGCAGCCCGTACTTGGCAGCCAGCCAACGGTGGATGTCGGCGGCCAGGTCATAGGCACCGGCTCGCTCCAGCTCTCGGTTGGGCCAGCCGAGGATGACCGACTGGTGTCGGTCGATCGTGACCGGCATCGGGTCGAGCGGGTCGAGCAGGTTGGCATAGAACGACCGGACCTTCTGCCCTCCGAGCACCAGGTCAGGGTCACCACCTTCGGCGATGGCCCTGGCCTTGCGGGTGGCATTGCCGTACGGGTGGTTGCAGTCACCTGTTGCCAGCATCTCCGATGCCAGCTGGTGGTTGCGCTCGACATGGCAGCCGGGCGAGAGGGCGGCGAACACACCGCACCGGGTGCGGGTGTCGGTGTCGGGGTGATCGTGGTCGAGCCGGTCCCGGGTGAGGATGTACCAGCTCGCCACCTCCTCGATGCCGGCGCCGTAGTGGTCGTGGGCTCGATCGGCAGCATCGGCCAGCCGAGCGGTGAGGGTGGCGGGGTCGACCGTGTCGACCCATCGGGTGCGGGTCATGACCCCTCCTCCCCCTCTCCGTACTTGGCCACGAACTCGGCCGGCGTCCCGTTGAACTTCTCGTCTGCGTAGTAGTTGGTGACTCGCAGCGTGATGCCTTGCCCCCGTGGGTTAACGGTGATGTCGTAGTTGTACTCCTCCCGGTCGGCATCGGTGGGGTAGATGTAGACGCCTCCGACCTGGTGGTATAGAGCCATCTTGAAGTGCGCCACCATCTGGGCGGCAAGGCAGCCGGCACCGTTGGCCATGTTGGTGGTGTCGGCACCGACGGGGATGCCGTTCACGATCTGCTTGGTGCGGAGCCAGTGGGCCAGCTCCAAGCCGTGACCCTCGGGGTAGCCGTCGAACTGCCGGTACATGGCGACGACGATCGGCGGGGTGGAGTCGTTGCCCCAGTAGTTGTCGTGGATCTTGGTGATGCTTCGGGTTCCCATTGTTGGTCCTCTTTCTTGTTGGTGGTTGCGGGCTAGTAGCAGGTGGGCTGGATGCCCAGCTGGAGGCAGGCGTCTTGGTAGGCGATGTTCCAGGTGTGCCAGGCGTCGGGCCAGGCGTAGTCCCCCTGGTCCCACTCCCTGAAGGTCTGCACCACCGTGTCGTGCACGGCTTGCGGTCCCTTCTTCTGGGCCCGGGTCAGTCGGCCCTTGTACGTGGACATCTGTCGTTTGGTCAGGTAGTTAGTCATGCTTGGTCCGCTCTCTGCTTGGTCTCATCCCACCGCCACTGTCGGGGTGGGCACTCGTGTGCTTCCAGGTCTCCGATTGCGTTGTCCTTGACCCGGTAGGTGGGCCCCATCACACAACAGTCGGGGCAGTAGAAGTTGAAGAGGGTGTGAGTGATACCGCCACCCTCTTCGATGGTCGGTCGGCTCATTAGTTGATCTCCTTCCAGATGGGGGCGGGGTCGGTGCGGGTGAAGGTCACGTCCTCGCCAAGGTTCTCGTGCAGCCGGGCGTTGATGGTGTCGTCATCGGCTCGAGGTGACACGACCACCATCACCGAGTCGTGCTCGGGGGAGGGTCGCACCTCCAGCAGGTGGGAGGTGCGGGAGTCGAGCAACTCTCCGGTGATGGGGCACGTGAACGTGGAGCTCTGCGTCACTCGCATGTGCACATCGAGCAGGGTCTCACCCTGTTCGGCGGTGATGTCGCCGGTCATGACGGCGTTGATGATTCGGGAGCTCAGGTCCTGAAGCATGGTGTTGGTCCTCTTTCTCATGGTTGTTGGTGTGCGCTCTGCCCACCGTGGCCTGCCCCAGCCGCTGTACTGAGGCAGGCCCCGCTGATCAGGCCGCCAGTGCGGTGCGCATGGCCGGCACGGCCACCGCCTCCAGCTCGGCAGCTCGCTCGGGGTCCTCCACGTCCTGGGCGTGAGCCGTGATGGCGTTGGCCACACCTCCGGAGGTGAGCTGGCCTCCCTTGATGAATCGATTCAAGATGCCGGCCCGCTCCTCATCGGTGAACGAGTACTGCTTGGCCACGACCTGGATCGTGCCCTCGACGTCATCGACCTGGCCTCCCGCCAGGGCGGTGAGCTTGTCGACCGATGCCTGCAGATACTCAACATTGAGGAAGTGGGTGACGGCGTCTCGTGTCTGCTTGCCGATCAGTTCAACGACGGTCTTGCGAGTGTCGTCGGACCAGGTGACCTGGCCCTCCGCCTGTCGGGTGCCGACGTGCACCTCTCGCATCACGTCCTCGGTGATCACCAATCCGTTCTGGCAGATCTTGATCTTGAACCGGGGCTGCGTGGAGTAGGCACCGAACCCAGTCTCAGAGTTGCGCATCTCGAACCCGGCGAAGATGATCGGCTCCTCACCCTGGTTGTAGCCCGTGTGACTGGGGTCAAAGGGATTGCGGTACCCCTTGAGGAACTCCTCCGCCATGACGTAGACCTGCGGGCACGAGAGGCGGAGTCGCATGTTGCGGTCGTCCAGGTCGCAGCCCTCGACCTCGACATCGACGCCGGCCTGCTCGACGCCGGAGATCATGGCAGCGATCACGTCCCAGTTGTCGATGGTCTTGAACTTGTCCGACAGCATGGCCCGCCCGTAGTCGGTGCCCTTGCCGCTCTCATACGTGCGCACCATGAACTTGCGGTCGGTGTCGGCCAGGCTGGCATTCACCATCTCATCGAAGGCTCGCCGGTAGTGAGCGGCGACCTGTCGGCCCCGGTCGTCGTTGTCCTCGGGGGTCTCGGTGGCTCGGGCGTGCACCGTCTTGATGTACTTGGTCGGGATGCTGAGCCGCTGGCCCATGGTGCCAAGCATGGTGGGTGAGGGGTTGACCTCAGCGTGACCGGCGATCTCGATCCGGCCACCGTTGGCGTGCAGCTTGGACGCCGGCACGACGTAGTCCTTCGATCGCTCGGCCCGGTAGCTGAGCTGGTCGGCGAGCTGGTCAAGGGTGACGTTGCGGTAGGTGTTGGCTTCAGTGGTCATGGTTTGGTCCTCTCTTGATGGTGGGCTATCTGCGCACCGTGACCGGTCGGCTCCGGGGTGGGGTCCGGCCGGCCACGCTGATCAGTTCAGTCCTGGTTTCCCATCTCTATGGTCAGGTGGTCGTAGTCGGGGTGCCGCATGTGTTGGTACACCATGGCGATGGCATCGGCCAGCGTGAGATCGTGGCCTTCCTCGTGTCGGCGGTCCCATCGCACGGTCACCGTGACGGTGCGGGGTGGCGGGGCCTTGTCGTCGGGGCAAGGTCGGTTGGTCACCAGTCCCACCTAGGTAGGTCATCCCAAGGGTTGGTCCGGGAGGTGAAACAGTCGGCGCATCGCTTGAGTAGGGGTGCGCCAGGGTCCTTGGCAGGGTCGAGGACCTTGCCGCATCGGACGCAGTGTTGCTGGTCGGTGGTGGTCACAGGGAGTAGCCTCCGTATCGGTTGTCGGGGTGCTCGGATCGGATGCGGTTCCATCGATCGATGGTCCATGCTCGGTGATCGGCATCGCCGAACAGGTCGCCAGTGTTGCGCCCGTTCACCGTGTCGATGAGCTTGGCCAGTGCAGCGGCCCAGCTGTACTCTTCCGCCTGGCGCAGGGGGATCTGTTCGTTGAACCTCTGCCGGTCGTCGAGTGACATGGTGTTGTGCGGAATCTGCGAACAGAGAGCATGGTGTTCAGCGCTCTGCAACAGGTCCTTGGCCCGCCGGTAGGGCAGGCGCAGGGACACGGTGCCGTCGGCATGGCGAGTGAACCGGAGCTGATCCTCCTGTGTGGTGAAGGTGTGAGCTCGGTCGTCGGCTGAGCGGCGAGCCCGCTCGGCCTTGGCCTTGCGTCGCCCTGGCTCTCGGATGTTGGTCACGTTGCCGCTGTTGCTGGTCATGGTGTGTGGTCCTCCGTTTGCTGTTGGTAGGTCTGCAGTAGTTCTGGCCAGCTTGTGTTGATGGGGGTGCGGTCGAATCGTTCGGCGCACCAGTGCCAGAAGGTCTCGACGTCGAGCTCATCCCACGTGTCGGGGATGGGCCTCGGTTCGGCGGTGGTTCGCCGGGCCCAGTGGTCGAAGTGGTTTCGTAGGTAGCCCGTTGGGTCGTCGGGGATGTCGGCCATGGTGCGGCCGTAGTGTGTGTGAGCGGTGGTCATGGTGTGGTGCTCCTAAGCTTGCGTGTGGACAGGGGGGAGTAGCGGTCGGGGTGAGCGTTGAGCAGTGCCTTGGCTCGCCGGGGGGTGACGGTCACGATGGTCAGTAGTTCGGGGTTGGCAGCTGGCCGGTGCCGAAGGTGCACTGGGGCGGCCTGGTAGCGGCTGGTCATCGCTTCGGCTCCTGGCTCGGCACGACAGTGAAGCTGCATCGATGGCCGTAGGAGGCCGTTAGGTAGTCGACTTCGCCGAAGGCGCCGTCGAAGGTGTCGAAGTTGTAGTCGTGGCCTAGCTGCCACTCGGCGCCGTCTGAGTGGCGTGTGACCCGGATGCTGTACATCACAGCCACCGCCGGCAGAGGCTGCAGGTCACGACTCGGGGTGCGTGTGCCTGGTCGATGGGCTCGCCGGTGCCTGTTGTGTGGTGGTGGTCGAGAATCCTGGCGTTGCCTCTGGCGTGGCCACAGGCGGTCGTCTGGTCGTCGGCGAAGTAGAGGTGAGTCCTGGCCTGTGCGCCGTTGGCGTACCACGGCGTGGGGAAGATGGCATACGTGGGGTGCGTGAGTGTGTTGGCCGGCGGTGTGGGAGCCAGGAGGGGGGAATGGTGGGGTGGTGCGATGCGCATGGTGTTGGTCCTCGTGTGTGAAGTGCGGTCCGTTGGTCCGAACCGTGCAGCCCGTAGCGAGCTACGCTCTCATTGTCTCACGCCCAATTGTTACGGTGGCGACGGTTCGGTTACAGAACGGTTACAGTCGGGGGCCGCCGGCGGGGGGTGAGCGGCGAGCGGCGAGCGGCGATCGGCCAGGGGGACCGGCGGCGATCGGCGGAGGGGGGCGACCGGCGGCGAGTTGAGTCGATCGGACTCAAGAAAGTTGAAACCTAGGCAGGTGACTAGGGGTGGGGGGGCACACCCCCCTTGCGCCCTCCCCCACCGTCTATATGGTTGTTTGGCCCCCACCGCAGACCTAACCCCTCCCACACCCCAATCACCCACCCCGACCAAACACCCTTCCAACCGGACTAGGCACAACTACCTAGCCCACCCCCGACAAATCGCTGTGGCGACAGACACCACTCCCACCACCCCTCCCGCTACAATGACTCTCATCCCGTAGGTATCTTTACCCGGGCTAAGCGGAAGGAACGTCAGTGACGAACAAACGTTCACCCACACTGCCACCCCTGCAACTGCTCACATCGCCCAAGAAGAGCGATCTACTGAGGGAGCTTCGTTCCCTGCAGGTGACGTTGCTCGATGAGATCCTCAGGGTTGACGCCAACTACCTGCGCTACTGCGAGGCCAACGACGTCGACCCCAAGGGCCAACGGGTGCGGATCAGTGCCCCGGGCTCGGAGTGGGCCTACGCCAGGACCAAACTGCGCCAGACGTACCAGCACCTGGGCGAGCTCGAGGACCTGATCCTTGCCAGCGAACCCCCAGAAGAAGAAGAAGAAGAAGAAGAGCAGCGATGAGCAGCAAAGGCCCCGGGCAGCCCATGCCCCCATCAGACCCGCCCGCTCCGCCCGTGCCGTCACCACCCCCACCGTGGAACCCATGACTGACCCGGACCCCCGAGAGATGGTGCGAGAGCTGCGGGATGCCCTGGGCCTCCCCGACATCGCCATCCCGAAACCACCAGCCCAAGTGTGGGCCGAAGCCCTCGAAACAGTGAGGGCCCGAAGCCGACTGCTCGACCAGGCCGAGCGCATGGTCGAGCTGCTCCGCAACTACGAACGGGCCTACCCCGAATCAGTGTTCCCGACACCACCCGAACACCTGAGGGCCAAGGACGCTGCCGCTGCCGACGTGATGAGAGAGCTTGCTCTGCCGACCATGGCGAGAGCTGCCGATGTCATCGAACGACTATTGAAGACCAACGCACCGTGAGCGAAGACAACTACTACGTGGTGTGCAACCACCCATCAGGCATCGGCTACTGCGCCCTCATGGGCTTCGCCTCCGACAACTCAGAACCCGTGCCGACGGTAACTGATCGCCGGTTCCCGACGGTGCGGGAAGCATTCGAGTGGGCCGAATCTGAGGGTTCGGAGTATGGCACATCGATAGCAGGGGATGTTGAGTGGTGAGCGCACCGTATGCAGCACTGGAGGACCATGGCCAGGAAACGTGACATCAAGAAGGGCTCACACCTATACAACGACCGGACCGGCGACTACCTCGGCGTGGCCCGAGCGCCGGTCCGGCATGACGACAGCGTGGTCTACTTCGACGGCCCTCGGATGCGGGATGGGCTCCCGGTCACCTGGGCCACGTACCACGAGGTCACAGTGGGACCAGCGCCGACCGCACCCCCCGACAGACCTGACAGGATGTAGGTATGGAACGCCGACCAACCGACCAACGCCGACCAACCAACCAACGATGGCTCACGAGCTCCTACTCCGCTGGGGGGCAGTGCGTTGCCGCCCAGTGGCGCAAGTCGACCGCCTCGTGCAGCACGAACTCTTGCGTCGAGGCCACCGCCCACCCCAGCGACGGGACCGTGGTGGTGCGGGACTCCAAGGACCCCGATGGGCCGACACTGCACTACGCCGAAGAGGACTGGGCCCATGGCCAGGTGGTGTACTTCCAGCCCCTGCCCGCTGGTCCCCGTGGGTGCTGCAAGGAGAAGGAGGACGTCGCCTGGATCGTTGGCGAGCCCATGGGCACCCACCTCCACTTCACCGATGAGGAGAGGTCGGCCTACATGCAGGGTGTGGTGGACAACGAGTTCACCTTGATCAGGTTGCAGACCCGGGCCGAGAACCAGGACCTGGAGTGATAACCCCGCTCGATCCGCTGTACGACGCCATCCGGGCCGGCACGCTCGAGCCCGACATGGCCGAGGCCGCCAAGTCGGCCAGCCCTCTGTGCCTGGCGATGTCAGTTGATGATCGGGTGCACGACTACCCGCACGTACGTCTGTTCGACCATTACATCGTCAGTCTGTGCAACCTGCAGATGTACCCCAACGGGCCCGGACCACCTCCTGATGTGTGGATCCGTGCCACCGAAGGTCGTGGCCCCTGGAAGCTGCTGGGCCAGGGGTCAGAAGCGGCCACCACTGACAAGGCGTTCTGGGCGGCGGAGATGCAGCTCACCCGCCCCGGCACCGGGCCTGAGGCCGACGAGGCCGACACCGTGGTGCGCAAGCTGCTACTTGTCAGCCCGCCCCGGCACGGCAAGTCGACCGAGGTCACGGAGTGGACGCCCCGGTGGTTCCTCACTCGCTACCCCCGAGCTCCGGTCCTCATCAGCACCTACTCCGGTGACTTCGCCGAGAAGTGGGGGGCAGCCCACAAGGACTTCCTCGAGAGCGACCTGGCCAAGGACATGCCGCTCGCTGCCGATGGCGAGCCGCTCACCTCGCTCAGCGCCACCAACGCCAACATCAGCTTCCGGTCGGGCAAGGACGTGGGCGAGATCAACTACCGGGGCCTGGCCGGCGCCACTACGGGTACCGGATTCGTGCTCGGCATCATCGACGATCCGTTCAAGGACTCCGAGGAGGCCCTGTCCCCGGCCTATCGAACAGCCAAGAAGAACTGGTACACCTCGGTGTTCGAGTCCCGGGAGACCAACATCAAGAACCTGCCGCCTCCGGTGCAGGTGATGATGCTGACTCGCTGGCACGAGGACGACCTGGCCGGGGCCTTCGCCCTGGAAGAGGATGGTGAGACCCCCAAGCCGGGATGGGCTGTGCTGCGTCTGCCTGCCTTGGCGGAGCCCGGTGGCAGCGACCCTCTGGGGCGCCAGGAGGGCGAATCGCTGTGCCCCCAGATGATGTCGAAGGACACACTCGAGCAGCGCCTGAACAACGATCCGGTGTGGTTCAGCTGTGTGTACCAGGGGTCCCCCATCCACTCCCAGGGCAACATGTTCCGCAAGACCCTGGAGCACGAGGGCAGCCCATCGACCTTCCACCACTACCGCTACGACTACCAGACCAGGACCTACCGAGGACCAGGGGAGCAGTCGGTGCTGGCCACCGATCCGGCCACGGTGCACTTCATGATTGTGGACCTGGCCGCATCGAAGAAGACCCAGGCCGACTGGACGGTGTTCACCAACTGGGCCTTCGACCCCTGGAAGAACCAGCTGATACTCGTGGATAGGTTCAAGGATCGTTTAAGTACAGACGATCACCTTCCAAAGTTGGAGCTGTTCCTTGAAGCTCAGCGACCGGAGGCCGAGCCCCTGGTGATTGGGATCGAGGCCAAGACCTACGGCACGAACCTGATCAACGACATCCGCACCTCCAAACCCGACTGGGTGATCATCCCCATCAAGGCCGAGTTCGACAAGATCACCCGCAACACCCCGTACTCGGTAGCGACCAACACCGGCCACGTCTGGTTCCCCGACCCGCTGTACGTGCCGTGGGGGGTGAACTGGGAGAACGAGCACACCAACTTCCCTCGGGGCACTCACGACGACCAGGTCGACAACGGGGGTTACGCCTGGATCCACAGCCGCACCTACCTGCGCCCAGGTGAAACGCCACCGGGCGAGGAGCCCGAGGACCTGCCCAAGGAGAGCCACGTGCAGCGCAACATGCGCCAGCTGCGCCGGCAGGGCGGGAAGGAGCACCCCTATGACCAGATGCTCCGCCTCGTAGGTGCCCAACGGCGCTGAGAAGCACCACAACCCCCGACCGGAGCCAGGGGTTGTGGGGCGGGAAGCAGGATTGTCGTCCTGCAACCGAGGGGGAGAGTAGACATACCAAGCCATCCCCGGTGCCTATGAGCGCACTGAGCTGCGCTGACCTCCATCCGGTGCTACCCGGACCGATGGTCCTCGTCCACCCGACCGCTTGGCGCAGGTGCCGCTGACGTTGGTCCTCATGTCGCCTTACCGCCCAGCCTCCCTGTAGCGGTTATTCAGCCATTCCCTGGAGCCACCGTCGCAGCTCCATGAGAGAGATGATAGTGGAACATGTCCGCCCGGACAAGTTAGAATTGGGCCATGGTTGCTGAAGGTGAGCTCGATCCGAACATCCAACACTGCCGGGGGTGTGCATGCGAGATGTTCGCTCGGGACCTGATGATGGTGAAGATGTCACACCAGTTGGTGCATGAACTGAGCGCACAGGGCTGGTCCAGGCCGGTGCAGCTCCGAGTGGATCCGGTGCACAGTGAGGGGTACTGGGAGCTATCGGTCAAGACGGCGGAGAACGGTCGCCGAGACATGGTCACCCGAGCCATGCTCGACACCCTCACCCAGCCGATCACACGGTGATGATCAAGCTGAGCAGGCTGAGGAGACGATCCGAGTGTCCTGTGTGCTTGGGGGATCTGTACCCCACGCTGCTTGGCAGGTGGAAGTGTGATGAGTGCGATGGTCCGACGTGGACGCTCCGGGATCTCGGGACCGCCAAGAGGCTGAGGAGTGAAGGGAAGATATGACCTGGCACAAGCGCAACGACTTCGAGCAGGGCTCGGTGATCCCCCACCGCTGTTTCGTCTACAACCGCAAGCTCGATCCCGACGAGCACTTCATCTTCCGGCTGGGCGACATCCAGACCGAACGGGGCTATCTCGACATCTGCCCCACGGCCGTGCGGGAGATGGCGGCATCGATGGGCATGGCCACCGCTGAAGAGCTCGACAAGGCCAAGGACGAGGCCAAGGGCTACCTCGAGCGAATGCGGGAGATGGAAGGCCAGGTCAACCGCTCTCGCCTCGACGTGGTAGTTGAAATCGCAACCAAGCTGGACTCCGAGCGGCGCAAGACCCGCCGCTATCGGGCGACGATCGAGGAGCTCAACAGAGAACTCGGCCGGGACTCCCCCTTCAAACATGGCCCCAAACACCCAGATGGGGAGATCCCGGCCGGACTTCTGGTGGACGTACTGAGGGACCTGCAGGAGGATGTGGAGGAGACGACATGACCTATGCCCTCATCGTCCTCGCCGTAGGTGTCTCGGCCACGCTGGTGTTGGCCACCCGCTACGTCTTCCGCCACATGGGGGTGCTGACCGACCAGAACCAGCTCCTGATGTCGGCTCTGATGGCCACGAAGAACAGCCCCTACGCTGCGGTGGCGGCTGACATGGTGCACTCCGGTCTCGATGACGACGACGAGACCGATGTTGTCCCTGGTAGCAGCTACCCACCACCGGATCGGCTGGGGGGTGGACACCTCCTAGGCACCGGAGGGTCTCCACTAGGCTAGACACATGGATAACGTTCGGGAGTTGTACCGCAAGGCCGCCCGGGACACCCGAGACGCCAGCCAGAACTACTGGCTGAACACTGGGTTCCTCAGTGGCTACCAGTGGATCTGGTGGAACCCCTCGGCTGACAACCCTGAGGAGCTCCCGGTAGACGACCGTCTGCGCATGGTCAACAACCGGATGGCGGCCAATCACCGGACTCTGATCTCCGGCCTGATGCAGCGCAACATGGCGTACGAGGTGTTCCCCAACGGGGCCAACGATGCCAGTGCTCAGGCAGCTCATGTGGCTGAGGAAGTGCTCTACGCCCTGGCCTTCGCCCACAACTGGGAGCACCTGCGGGAGGTGCTGTACACCACAATGCTCAAGGGTGGCACCGGCATCATCGCCGTCGATTGGGACGACAAAGCCCTGGACACCGTCGAGACGGCGCTCTCCATCATCGAAGCCGTGGTCGAGCCCGGGTGTCGGGATCCGGAGACTGCTCGGTGGTGGATCAAGGCCCAGGTGCACCACCCCGAGGAGGTGCAGTCGATGTTCGGGCTGTCGGAGCCTCCACAGGCTGATGCCTCGAATGGGCTCAACCCCTTGGCCGAGCGGCTGCTCGAAGGTCACCTGGGGGTGGAGAAGCTCAACCCACTCACCCTGGTGCTCACCTACTACGAGCGGCCCAACCCCTTGAATGAAGAGGGCCGGGTGTGTGTGGACGTGGGTGGCAGGCTGATGCAGGACATCCCCTGGCCCTACCCGTTCACCGATCGCCTCAACCTGGTGGTGGGGACTGAGACCGTGTCGGACCATCAGTGGTGGGGAGAGACGATCTACTCCCAGGCTCGCCAGCTACAGGTCCAGCTCAACTTGGCGGAGTCCAACCTGAGTGAGCACCTACGGGACGCATCGGTCTCCCGCATGCTGGTGCCCCACTCAGCCGTGCGGATCATGCAGTCCATGAACGACATCCCGGGCTACATGCACCCCTACCCCGATGGTCTGACACCCCCGGCCTGGCTCAACCCTCCTCAGCTCCCCGCCTGGTTGCAGCGCATGCCCGAGGATCTGAAGATCGACATCGACGACATCATGGGCGTGCACGATGTGAGTCGAGGCAAGGCTCCGGTCAATCTCGAGAGCGGTACTGCGCTCTCCATCCTGGCCGAGCTCGATGGCACCCCTCAGGGACGTCTCCTGAAGGTCGGTGCCGGTATGTTCGGTCGTGCGGCCTCCATGGTGCTGCAGATGCAGGAGGCCTTTGCCAAGGGCAAGAAGCTCCAGGTCATCGAGACGGGAGAGGGTCCGGTGGCTGTGGAGTGGGAGGGCGGGGACATCAACGGTCAGTACAACGCCCGTATCCCCCTCGAGAGTGTCATCCCCCGCAGTCGGGCCGCCATGCAACAGCTCGGTCTCAAGCTCTTGGAGATGGGGTTGATCACCCAGCTGGAGGACTTCGTTCGCTTCATCGAGATGCCGGGCCGACGCCACCTGGTCAACGCTCTGAACCACCACGTGGCCAAGGCTCGAAGGGAGAACGCTGCCATGACCAAGGGGTCTGTTGATCTCCCCGCCACCTTCGACGATCACGTGGCCCACATCACCGAGCACAACGCCTTCCGAACCACCCCGGCGTACGAGATGCTCGACCCAGAGCAGCAGATGGTCGTGGACACTCACGTCATGAGTCATGAGACTCTGGCCAACGAGGCCATGGGCAAGCAGGTGGGCCGGGTGGAGGCCAACCCCGCACTGGCTGCGGTGCCTTCGGCCGATGAGGACATCCCGGTGCCCGAGGCGGCAATGGCTCCGGAGATGGCCCCACCTCCTGAAGAGGCCCCACAGGACCCCGCCGCTGCGGTGGACGCCATGATGGGGCTGTTGTGAGAAAGGGAACATGAGCGGACTGGACAATGCAACGCCTGAACAGTTGAGGGCTGAGATCTCCCGGCTTCGGGACGAGAACGCCAAGCGGAGGCAGGAGGCGGCCACCTACCGGGATGCGTTCAGTGGATTGCCAGAGGACGAGCAGCGAGGGTTGTTGCACCTCGTTACCGTCTTCACCGAGAACCCCTCAGCGGGAGCTGAGCTGTTCCGTGAACTAGCGGACTCTGTACTGGGAACCCAGGACAGCAAGGAAGGAACTGAGATGACCGAGAAGGACAGCGCACTCCCCGTCACCGGGTTGACCCAGGACTCAGCGCCAGCTGCACTGCCCCCGGAGGTACTCCAGATGGTGGAGTCCCTGCAGCAGGAGGTTGAACAGCTCAAGGCCGAGCGGGAACAGATGACGCAGGCACAGGAGGCCGAGGGTGTGGCCCAGCTGGAGGAGTGGCTCGATCAGCACGGGTACTCACCTGGCACCCCTGACCGGGAAGAGTTCCTCGTCATGGCCGAGATGGCCAAGGGCAATCTGGAGCTGGCTGATCGGATGTATCGCCAGCTGCCGAAGGACCAGGTGGAGGGCGAGCCGCCAGTCGAAGGTGAACAGCCTGCCCCCGAGGCCGCACCCCCCACCCCGGAGTTTCCGGTGACAGCTGCTGCCGGCACCACCGGTGGTCCTCACCTGGACGCCAAGGCTCAGGGCGACGAGCTGGACTACAACGACAAGGAGGCGGTGAATGTTGCAGCTTTGAAGTATCTGGAGGGGCTGCAGCAAGCCTCTACCACGTAGGACACGTTCGCATATAGAATCAAGATTGGCCAGTGATGCGTAGGCCGTTGATAGAGCCGGACACTTCTACGAGTTGGTCCTCGGGTGTCCGGCTCTTCTGTTCGTGATAATCTGAGCGCATCCCGGGGTGGAGCTGGACTCCCCCGAGGCGTGGCAGGGGCTGGACCCCGCAGAGCTTGTCGGGTAACCACATCCGTACGTCTCAAGCGAAAGGGTTTGCCCCATGGCACACCTCGATCTCTCTGCTGCCGCAAACGTGATGAAGGACTTCTACCTTCCTCGTCTGCGGTACCAGCTCAACGACAAGCTGAGTCCCACGTTCTCCCAACTCGAGCAGAGCTCCCAGAACGTCGTGGGTACTCAGGTCATCGGTTCGGCCCACACCGGCCGGAACCCCAGCTCGGCCTCGATTCCCGAGTACGGGGACCTGCCCACCATCGGCCGGCAGGGCTACGAGAAGTTCACCAGCGATCTGGCCTACCACTACGGCCGAGTCGGCTTCACTGGTCAGACCATGCGTCGGGCTGTGGCTGACGCTGGTGCCTTCGTCAACGCCACCTCCCAGGAGATGGAACGGCTCATCATCGACCTGAAGCAGATGCTGAACCGGCAGATCTTCAACGACAAGGAGGGCTACGTCATCAAGGCCAGCGGTGATGACACTGCTGGTGTGATCCCGGTGGCTGGGGCCACTCGGGAGAACTGGCTGTCCATTGTCGTAGGTATGGAGGTCGACATCGGTCCCGCTACCGATGCCAAGACCAAGGCCGACGGCACCGTGATCACGGCCTACGATCGGGCGGCAGAGACGGTCACCGTCTCACCCCAGCCTGGGTCGGCTCTCGACGCCAACGACTACATCCGGATCCACGACTCGTACGACGACACGGCCGACCGCACGGTGGAGTCCACCGGCCTTCGGGAGATTGTCAGCACTGGTGATTCCCTGTTCGGAATCAACGGGGCCACGGTCAACCTGTGGAACTCGTACGTGGATGACAACTCGGGCACGAACCGGGAGCCGACGGAGGACCTCTTCATCGAGGCCATCGACGAGATCTCGATCGACTCGGGCATGGTGCCGAACCTGGCCGTTGCGCCGCACGCTGTGTGTCGGCGCTACGCCTCGACGCTGCAGTCGCAGAAGCGGTTCGTCGACAACCTCGTGCTCAAGGGTGGCTACTCAGCTCTCCCGATCTCGAGCGGCGAGGGGGAGATCGGACTGGTCTCCGACCGCTACTGCACCGGCAACACGGCCTTCCTGATCAACACCGCCAACCTCACCTGGAACAAGGCGGCTGATTGGGAGTGGATGGACGAGGACGGCTCCGTGCTCACCCGTATCACCGACAAGGACGCCTACGAGGCGACCATGTTCAGCTACTGCGAGCTCACCACCGACCGGCGCAACGTGCACGGCCGGATCAACGACCTCCTGCCGAGCTGATCATGGCTCTCACCTATGCGAAGACTGACATGGGCTTCATGGGCGACAAGCGCTACTGGTTCGGCTTGGTGACCTTCGACAACGCCTATCCAGCAGGTGGGGAGGCCATCACCCCAGCGGACTTTGGACTTCCCACCAGCATCCAGCACGTGCTGGTGACCAATGCCGGTGGGGCTACGGACCACATCCCTCATTGGGACGTCGCCAACTCGAAGCTGCAGTTGGTGGATCTGACCACCGAGGTTGAGACGGTCACCGCTGACCAGTCATCCACCACCGTCCACGTGATGGTGTTCGGCTACTGATCTGAGGGCCCTCCCCTATCCGCTGGGGGAGGGTTCTCAACCCAGCTACTGCCCCAATCCGGCGAGGAACGGAATCCCCGACTCGGTCTCACCGATGGCGTTCAGCTTCTGCTGTAGCCGGGCGTCGTAGATCTCATCGGGGGTGATGTTCTCCGCCGACGGGGCGGTGTAGTTGTCGAATCCGAGGGCACGCTGCTCGGGAGCGGTGAACATCACTTCGCTCATCCACTCGTCCAGCTGCTCCTGAGTCGGGGGGTAGCCGAACCCGACGATCATGGTCACCAACAGCTCGGCCTTCTTGGCCGACCACTTCTGCTGGAACTTGATGAGCTCGTCTGGGGTCATCAGCTCGTAGCTGCGGGTCTTGGTCAGGGAGTCTTCCCCGGCGATCATGGCCTGCTCCTGGCGATTCATCTTGCTGAGGAGCTCCTGGTAGATGAGGCCGTCGGCGTAGCCGGCTTCTCGCATGTCCCGCACCATGCGCTCGTACTCTTCGAGCATGGGGAAGGTCTGCTGGATATCGAGGATCGAGGTGCCCATGAAGTCAGCCAGAGTGGTGAGTCGGTAGACGCTCTGCTGGTAGAGCTCTTCCTCGGTCTGCTCCGGGCCGCCAGACAGGTACCGGTTGCGCTGGAAGCTGGGCTCGATACCCAACTCCCTGACGTGGCGAACGAAGGCACCTGACTCCCGAAGGAGGAGCTCGTACTCCATCTCCTTGGTCACTGGCTTGCCCAGGGCCTGGAGCGCCGACATGATCTCCTGAATCCTGCGAGCCTTCTCCTTCTCGTCGAACTCCGCCCGCTCACCCCCTGGCACGTTGATGCCATAGGCTTCCAGCACGGTGTTGGGCACCATCCCCATCAGGTCTTGGCGTTCCTCAGCTGACAGTGGTTCCCCATCGAGGGTGTTGTAGATCAGGTACTCAACAGCCCGGTTCTCGGTGTACGCCTCGCCGGCCTTCATGAGGTCGTCGATACTGGGCACCACATCGGAGCCGAGTCGACGCTGCGTCTCCCCGAGGGACTCGCTCAGCTCGTAGGTGAGACTGTTCATGTTGCGGGTGATCTGGTCGGGATCGGACATCCCAGTCACAGCGGTGAAACCGAGCAGGGTGTTGAGCAGTCGGGCACTCTCCAGCACTTCGTCGTCTGGGGGAGTCCGACCCCCGTACTTGTTGAGGAGGGCGTTGTAGTAGTCGTCGGAGTACTCGACCTCCCGCTTCACCTTGGTGGCGGCGGGGATGAACATGTCCACCAGCCGCAGGTATCCATCGAGCCAGTCCTTGTCGATGTCGGCCAGAGATCCTCCGATGAAGAGATCCTCCTGGGTGGCCTGCTCGGCGAAAGTCTTGACGGACTCTACGGGCCCGCCACTCAGCAGGGCCAAGGCATTGCTCAGCTGTTCCCGGTAGATCTCGGAACGTTGAGCGAACTCGAGGCTGTCTCGGTCCCCACCTTGTTGGTAGGCGAAGGCGAAGGGGGACTTGAGGGCGGAGGCTAGGGAGTCGATGACCTCGGCCGAAGCAACGAAGGGGGAGTCCACACCAGCAACAAGCTTGTGCCCCTGCTCGTTGGTGTAGAGACCCATGGTGGAGGGCACCCAGCTGGGGATGCGCTCACCTCCGGGGAGGATGGCCCCCGGGTCCACTCGACCATCCTCGTCGTACCCCCCGAAGCCCAGGACCTGGCGCTCGAACTCCTCGACCACCCGCTGGGCGTTCATCACCTTGCCCGGCTGCGTCATGATGATTCGGGCCTGGAGCGCAGTGTTCTTGCGGGCGAAAGTGTAGAACCGGTTGAACATGCGAAGGTAGGCGGTCTCTGCCCCGGTCAGGTCTCCGTAGTCGAACAGGAAGGTGCGCACCCGCTTGGCTGCATCCACCCCGTTCATGCCCTTGTTGATTCGACCGTCGATGAAGAGGGCCAGCCTGGCGTTGTTCTCGATCGCAGAACCAATGGTGCGACCGGAGCGCAGGAGGATGTGCTCCTGGTCGAAGGGGTTGAGGTTGGCCTTGTTGGCGAGCCCCTTGCCAGCGCCCTTGAGGGTGTCGGAGGCGGTGAAGATGTCGGCCACCTGGCCACCGAGGATGCCGAACTTGCGGGCCTCGGTCAGCATGTCGACCTCGGCGGGGGTGGCTCCGAGCTTGCGCAGGGCGTCAGGCAACGTGATGTGCTCTGAGTCGATGGCCTTGCGGGCATTGGCGTACAGCCGCTGGAGGTCGAATGCCTCCTTGAAAGCGCCAGGGCTCCTGAAGCCGGCCAGCATCATGTTGAAGATGTTGCCGACAGCGTTCCGGGCGTGGAATCCGAAGCCCCCCACGAGGGGCACCGTGGCCCAGGCCCCCCACACGTTGTTCCAACCGGTGAGACCCCGTTGCAGCCAGTTCAGGGCGTTGGGATCTCGAACGATCCTGATCACTCGAGAGATTTCGTCATCGATCTCAGTCCGCATCCAGTACTGGGTGCCGTCGGGCAGCTCCCGCATGCGGTAGTCCGCCCCGGTCCTGGCGAAGTCCTTGTCATCCATCGACTTACGCAACAGGGTGGAGGTGTTGTCGTCAGAGTTGCGGGCAATGTAGGCCAGGGGTCGACCATCGATGTCGGTGAGATCGGTCATCCCCCGGATCATGTCCATCCATGCCCGGGCCTCGTGTGCCTCTCTCGAGCGGAAGAGCATGGCTCGGACGGGGTTGTCCTCATACAGCTTGAACCCGTCGGTCCCGCTGAGGCCGGACTCTCGCAGCATCTTCTCGGCTGCCTCATTCACCTCGAAGATGTTCTGGGTGTCACGCATGAAGGAACGGCCTCGGGCATGGCCGGCCTGTTCCAGGGGGTTGGCCCGGAACATACCTACGTCCTCGGTGTCGCCCAGGAGTCCCAGCTTCCTCATGACTTTGGCCTGTTCCCGGTTCACTCCCCTGCTGGCCTGGCGGCGGGCCCACTTGATAGCTTCCTCCGTGTGCGCCCGAGGCAGGTAGCCCTTGAGCTCCAACATCACCTGCTCATCGAAACCAGCGGCGATGGAGAGGTCGAAGATGTCCTGTCGTACGTCCCGCAGCACCTGAAGCAGGGTTGCGCTGTTCTCCAACCCATCGCGGGCGGTGCTCTCGATCAGATCATCGATCTGATCTGGAGATCGAGAGAGCGCATCGTTGAGCCAGCGGTCGAGATCCTCGGACCCCGGAGTTCGAGCGGCCATCTCCTCGGCGGCATCGTCGTAGAGCTTACTGCGGCCGTTGTGGATGCCTAGTCTGTTGACATGGTCGGTTACCGCTTCCCGCTTGGCACGTTCTATGGCCGTGAGATTCTCGATGTCAAGAGCGATGTCATCGCCCAGTGCCTGGGCTCTACGGAGGGGGGCCCGAGGGCTGAACGTGTCAGAGATTCGGCGCAGCCAATGCCCAATTGTGTCCTCTCGGAGCGTTAGGGACCGGAGTCCCTTCACCCCGAAGGTCTCCTTGGGCATGAGGATCGTGGGCTTCTGGAACACATCGATGTTCCGGAGCACTCTGGCCCGAGCGAGATCACTGAGATCGAAGGGATTGAGGGCCTCAACCACCCGCAGCAGGGGAGCATCGACAGCTTGTTGACGGATGGCATCGACGGGGTCACTGAGCCTGCCGGTGGGTGGGGCGGCGTCGTCGAAGATGTAGCGGGCGTCGTAGGCCCACTCCTCGTCGTACCAGCGTCGCCAGTCGGCCACGGCATCGTCCCCGAGCAGTAGTCGACCGAACTGTTCCAGGGAGTCGAAGACATCGTCCGGACGCTGGGACACCTCCCGGGCGGCGGCGTCGATGGCATCGTCACCTACCTGACGGGAGGGCCCGGGGGTGCGTTGCAGTACCTCATCGAGGAAGCCATAGGGGTCCTCGTCTAGGCGTTCGGTGAACACCGACCACTTGCGGATCTGGTCGTGGAGCTCCTCTGGTAGAGCTGACCCCTCGTAGGTCCTGATGAAGTGGAGCAGCTCGTCGGGGCTCTTGACATCAGCGATGTGGCGCACCTCGTCTACCCAGGCATCCCCCCGAGCTAGTCGAGTGTCTATGAACCCGAGCGTGTCGTAGAAGCGGGTGAGGGGGACAATCGGGCGGTTGCCGATTCTGATAGCGGGGAACAGTCCCCGCTCAGTGGCCTTCATCATCCGGTCCACTCGAGACTTGATCAAGGCTTCGGTGAGCTTCTCGGTGTTGTCGATCTCCTTGGTCAGGTGTTGGAGCACCTCACTGGGGTGACGTCGGAAGTTCTTCTTCACCAGCTGCCAGTTGGATGGGTTGGCCACCGCCCTCTTCTGGTACTGCGTGAATGCTTGCCGGGCGGACAATTGGTACACGTCCTCGAGATCGGCGAAGCGGGCCCCGTTGCGCATTCGTTGGCCAGCCACTTGGGCCAACCTTTCAGGGCTCTGACGTAGTGCCGAGATGGCCACCTTGGATGAGGTGTTGGTGCCGAGGGTCGTCCAGGTGAGGGGGTCGATGAGGATCATGCCGACCAAGTCGGCGACATCCCCCAAGAATCCCCCGGCTTCGGGGTCGATGCCGGCGAACTCCCGCAGGTTGGCGTCCCCCGACAGGTCAGCATCGGGCACCCACACACCGTCAGCTGTAGTGATACCACGGGAGGGGCTGATGCCGTATGGGTTCTCCTTGCCAGCAAGTCTGGCGGGGAAGTTCCCCACTGAGCCGATGGTGCGCAGAGCAGAGCTTCCGGCGTGCTTCAGGTAGTCCCCGGCAATCTGGTTCTCTTCACTACCACCCACGAACGCATCGAATCCCTGGCCGACAGCGCCCGCGATCCCGGCGATGGTGTGGAGGTAGCCCTGTTCAACGTCGTTCAGGGTCTCCAAGAACTGGAGCGGGATCTTGACCAGCGGGAAGTTGAGGAAGCTGGCCATCTTCCCCTCACCCTGGGGTGGCCCCTCCTCCAGCACCTGCTGTATGTGCTCTTGTTGGCTTGACAGCCAGTCAGGTCCCAGTCGAGCCTCGAGGTGTGGGGCGAGACGGGCACTGTGCTCGGACAGGATCTGGGCACCTTGAGCTCGGGCGGCCTGCTCGTCCTCGCTGTCGCCCTCGATCATGAGAAGAGCGGCGGCGGTGTAGGCGATGTCCTGGAAGTTCTCGGCGGTCAGCTGCTCACCTTGGCCGGACTTGCGGAGGGCTTCCTGGGCTCGTTCAACCACGGCCATGGACTCCTGCTGGAGTCGCATGGGCTCGTACTTCTGCACCAGGCGCTGGTACGCCTGCTCTTCTGCAGTGCGCTGTACCTGCTTCTCCTGGGCCGCAGCGTAGAACCGAGCTGGCTCATCGCTCCGAGCCAACTGGTTGAACTCCTGCTCAGTGAGGGGGTTGTCCGTGTAGACGGCCGCTCGTTGGGAGTACTGCTGGTAGTTGAGGGGGGTGGTGTTGGGTACCCGAGTGACCGGCGTGGCTTGTTCGAGGACAGCGTCCTTGGCTGTGGGTGCGAACCCCTTGGCTCGGGCCGTCGCTCCGGGGACAGTCTTGGCGGTCCTGATGATCTGCTTCAGGATGTCCTCGTCGTCAGCCACGACTACAGGCTACAACAGTGGGAGTTTGGCCCTGTCAGCGGAATCTGGACATGAAGGACCGCACCCCGGGTGACAGCTGTGGCTGCTTGGCCTTTGGTCGTACACCCCTGAGCTGGAACCCAGCCACGCTGGTTGAGGGTCGAGAGGATCCCGATCCGGCCATGGCCTGGATGTTCCGGATAGATGAACTGGCGAGACGTCCAATGTCGCCGCCGAGGGTCACCCCGGTGTAGTCCTCGAGTGTCCCCTGGGGCACGGTGAGGGCCCCGGAGAACCCAGATCCGGAACCCCCACGCCTGCCCCCGCCCCCGCCACCACCACTCCGGACAGGAGGTCGAGCCCGGAGTGCATAGGGGCGGGTGTTCAGCTGGAGCTCACGGCCACGGCTCTCGAACATGTCCAGATTCTGACCATATTGGGTAGCGCCTGAACGGTCAGCAGCGGCCTGGTCCATGTAGGTCCCGATGCTGCTGGAGGCCGTGCCGTAGTAGGCCCCCTCGGCTTCACGAAGGGACTTGATGGCGGCCATGGCCACGTCGAGGTGCTCGGTGTGTCGGTCGGAGATGGACTGGATGAGAGCTACTGGGGCATGTGAGGAGATGGCCTTGGGTGTGTCGCCCTTGGCCTCTTGGATTGCTTGGCGGGCTTGGTCGTAGATCTCGTAGCCCTCGGTGCCAAGCTCGGCCACGGCGGTGAGCACCTTGATCTTCTCAGCTCGGATGTTCTGAGCCTGCTCACCACTGGAGTAGGGATTCTTGGGCGTCGAGGAGAGTGCCATCAGAAGTACCTCGTGGTCCCAGTGCGGTGCTCAGGCGCAGGCTTCGGCGGGCGGGCCACCAATCTGGGTGTGTACTTGGGTGTTACCGGTCCCGGGGTGAGAACCATTGTCGATGTGGGCGTCCTCCTTGCAGGTGGGGAGTAGATCAAGGACCCACCACCGCCTCCACCGCCTCCACCGCTTCCCCCACCGCTGGAGTTGTAGAGCGCCTGCAGTCTGGCCTGCTCAGCCAGCCAGTCGTCCCGCTGTTGCTTGGCCAGGGCCTCGGCCCGAGCCTGGCTGGCCATCTGGAACTCACGATCAGCGATCCGAGCCCGGGCCGATATCTCCTGCTCGGCCCTCGACTGGGCCAGCTCGGCCAGTACATTCTGCGCCTGACGGTTGGCCTCGGAGGACCCCTCCGCCAGGTTGAACTCCGACCGAGCCCGCTGTTCGTTGATCTGCTGGATCAGATCTGCCCGCTCCTCCAGTCGACCACCGGAGCGGAACATGCCACGAGACCCGAACTCATCGTTGACATCGTCAAGTCCCCGCTCCTGGGCGTTGGAGAACTCAGACATCTGGATGGCGTGGGATGCACGAAGGGCTGCCAGTCGACGAAGGCGCTCTGCCTCGGTCATGGCTCGACGACTCTGAAGCGTTCGGAGAAACGCCTGGAACCCAGGATCTGAGTCGAGGATGCTCATGCTCACACCTTAGCTGAAGGGCTGGAATGCTCCCGGGGCTGGGGGGTTGGGGATCGTACGTCCGGCGATGTCGGCGGCGATGTAGAAGGAGAGATCGCTGACTGATTCACCTGTACCTGAGTGGATTGATGGGGTGGCCAGATCGAATGCTGATCCCTTCCCGTAGGTCGACCACTCGGCGTCACCCGCTACCCCGATGGCCGGCACAGTGGCGATGAAGTCGGTAGCCGCAGCATCTACCTCCCCATCAGCGGGGGATGCCTGATCGCAGAGGTTGTTCCTCAGGTCGAAGGTGTCGGTGATGGTGGAGGGGAAGGCGGTGGGTCCGGCTCCATAGCCTGCTGATTGGAAGGTGTCGTCGCACCAGAAGGTGTTGTTGACGAACCAGGTCGGGTCGGTACGCCACTCCGCTATGGCCTCGGTGTCGTTGGCCCCAGCTTCGGTTCGAGCTCGAACAGCGGGGTGAGTGCCTGTTTGGGGCCAGGCCCAGAAGACGTTGTTGGCACATCGAATCCCCGACACGGAGAACTGGAGCATGTAGTGAACAGAGCCAGCGTCCACGTTGGTGGTGTCGAGGTCCCACACCCGGTTGCCCTCGATGTAGATCTCGGGGTCCCGATCGAAGAGCGTGCCGTCCCGATCCGTGGTGGAGGAGTCCACGTAGTAGATCTGCATGGCGGCACCGCTGTTGGCGTGGCCGATGAAGATGTCATTGTCGGTGATGAAGATATTCCAGGCCCCGGGCTTCACATCGATGCCATCGGAGGTGTAGTCGGTGACGGAGTTGCCCCGCACCCAGGCGTACTGGGCGTAGCTCTTGTGGCTACCACCGGCTCCGTAACCGAGGTAGATCCCCTCGCCTGGTGCTACACCGGTCCGGACTCCGACTCCGTCGATCGTGTTCTCCTCGATCACGAAGTACTCCGAGTAGCCCCACTCGTTCCCAGTCCCCGCTGGAGGTGTGCCCCCGGAGTCAGCAATGGCCTGCCACCAGCCCTGCGCTGCGATGCCGGCGTCACCGATGTTGTCGACGTCGCAGTAGGCGATGTAGGCGGGGTTGGAGGCAGTACCTCCCCAGTTCTGGGCACGGATGCCGAACTGGCCGTCCCGCACGTTGAAGCCGACAGCCCACACATGGCGACAGTTCTGGAGATCGAGAATGGCCTCGTTGCTCGAGGTGTCGTTGTCGTCGAGGTAGACCCCGTCGGCGCAGGTCACGATGATCGGTAGACCGGCCGTCCCACCCAGATCACTGGGAGAGGCGGTGAGGTTGGCACCGGAGATCCCGTAGAGGGCTCCTCGTGCGTTCACCCCCGGGGCAGGATCGAACCCCGTGGTCACCCGCACCAAGTCCCCGGGCACAGCGTTGTTCATGGCCGTGGTCCAGGTTCCGGAGCTTGTGACGTTGCGAGTGGTGCCCCCGGTGGAGCTCACCCAGTCGTCGAGGATGCCGTCGAGCTGTGATCGTGTGATGGGGTAGCTGCCGGTGTAGCCCAAGGCCCCGAGTACGTGGTTGGGGGCTCCAGCGGTGGCCAGGGTGTTCTGAGAGCGGAAGGCCACGGAGTGGAACGGGGGATCCGGAGCAGGGGTGGGGGAGTTGGTGTTGATCCGCCCCACCAGTTCCTGCATCCACTGGTCCCAACGCTGACCCCACTCCCCCATGCTCGGGGGTGCCATGAGCCAGTCAGGCTGTTGATCACTCAATGGATTCTCCTCCCGGAGAGCTCGGTCTCGACCATGATCCTCTCGACTCCAACGGCTTGTAGTCCGGTGAGGTGGACCTCGCTCCATGACCGGTAGGGCAGAGCCCCGTTGGGCACAGCCACGATTCGGAAGGGCTGACCCAGCCCATCAGCGTCGAGATCGGCTGCCAACGTGGAGAGGTTGGTGTCGAGAGTACAGGTGTGGTTGGTGGTGCTCTCCGAGTCCTGGATGCTCACGGTCATGGCCACATCATCGAACACTGACCCCGAGGAGTTCTTGAAGTACCGACCATCGATGGTGACCTGTCGAACGGCTATGTCCAGATCTGGATCATCGATGCGGGGAGTGAAGATCTTCCCCACTACGGTTCCTGCTGGCTGGGTACCAGTGGCATCGACGTATGGGGACGGGCGCTTGTAGTCTACGAACCTCCAATAGACCTCCCAGTCCCAGTTGCCTCCCCCTGCGTCCACAGGGATACCCAGGTACTCCCGCCGTAGGTTGTCGAAGGATCGGATCTGCATCCGGTCATCGAATGGTGTGGAGATCTCACTCCAATCCTCGTTGGTCCACACCCCTCTGGTCATGTTCGCCGCTGTACCCAAGTTGAACTGGGGGACGGTGATGGTGGCGTGTCTGGGGTTGGCACAGATGGGAGACCGACGGAACTCCCCGGCCAACCACAGGGGTCTTCCCAGATGGTCGAGGGTGGTGGAGTCGATGACCCCGTCGGCGTTGACTATGCACACTGCGCTGAAGGCGTGGTCGACGAAGAGTCCGTAGTCCTGAAACCGGGCGCCGTTGTCGTCCGTGGCAGGCCTCTGGTTCCGACCTCGGTGGTGCAAGAGACCTTTGCTCGGGTCTCCACGCCCCGTCAGGATGTACCAGTGACCCTCTTGAGTCCAGAACAGGAGGTTCGCCCCAATGGACATCATCCCCCGGACTTCGCCATCGACATCGAAGTACTGGGTGTTCGAGCTGAAGGTGACGTACCCGCTGTAGTCGGACTCCTCCACGGGGTCGGAGTAGTAGATCCGGTTGCCCCGGATGTTGGTGTCATCGGACGTGACTGAGGTGACCCCTGTCCAGAAGGATCTCCCCTGGTGGATGATGCTGGCGACGTAGTCCCAGTTCTGACCGGCAGTGATGAACCGACCTACGAGGGGAGTGCCCCCATCTACGATCGTCCCGTTGGAGCCAGAGTTCCCTTCGTTACGGATGAGTCGTCCGTGCACGAAGAAGTTGTACTGGTCGATGGGCTGTATGTCCCCCGCACCGAAGACGGGCCTGGCGTTGTGGTCGGTGCTCGTCCAGTAGGTTGTGGGCGGGTCACCCACGATGTCGTAGTTGAAGGACTTGATGCCACCCCCGTCGAACAACATCAGTGCGGGCCCCGACGTAGCCGCATGAGTGTCATTCCGGTACTGGGCCACCCAGAAGACGGACTCCTTCTCCCGGTCGAACCCCGACAGCACCTGGAACCCGCCCGTAGCGTGGTAACCCCAGCGGAACCAGGCGGGTCTCACGTAGAGGTGACCGTCCTGGTGGATACGCATGTTCTCGATGTAGGCCCGCCGCAGATCATCGTTCCCCTTGAGGAACCCACGAGTACCACGCCTCCAAGTCTCGGCGTCGAAGGTGATCTGCTGCTTGCTCATCTACGTATGTGGCCCAGGAGACGGATGACCTGGCTGTTAGTCAGCGGTCTCTTCTTCCTGGTCTTGGGCGGCATTCCGTAGCCCCTGACCGCAGGGAACTTACCCTCGGTCACCTGAGGATCAGGGTCTTGGTCCTGCGAATACGCCATGGATTCAGGGTACTAGGATCTGCTTCTCCCTGTAGGAGCTCCAGATGCCCTCGGCAGCGTCTCGACTGAGAGACCGGAGCATCTTGTCCTGCTCCTCCTCCAGTGCGGCGTTGCGAGCAGTGATCCTGTCGTAGATGGCCCCCACTCCCTGTCCTCGGATCTGGGCTTCACGTAGTGCAGTGCACAGCTCAGCCACCATCTGCAGCTCACGTCGACCGTTGCCCGGCCGGGACACCGCCACCTTCGGTGGGTCGAAGGCTTCGTCCAAGACGGCCCAGTTGTCCGATCGGGGGACGTACACGGGGAAGAGGAAGGGGTCACCTTCCCACCCGTAGTCGGAGTGTCCGTCTCGGACCGCCTCCAGAAGCCGCCCCTCCACTGGGTGGAGGCCCCACAGTTTCAGCTCCGCTCTTGGTGTGACTCTCATACGAAGTAGTACCCGCTCAGTTGCTCTTCTGCTCTGGTTCGTCGGGGGGTCGTACCCTCCATGCCCCGGATCTGCTCATCGAGGGTGTCCTGCAGGGCCAAGGAGTACTCAGCGAACCTTCGGGACTCGAGCTCCATCATCCGCTCACGCCGAGCCATGAGCACGGCGGTGTAGGAGATGAGGACATCGATCGCCCGGTCGGGCCAGGTGGGCACATCGGAGGCGTTGACCAGCGGGGACTCGTTGTCCTTGATGTAGACGTACTCGATGGCGTAGATCTTGTCTGCAGCCGGGAGCACCTTGAATCCCGCCTCGTAGGTCCAGAATCGAGGACTACCGGTGGACCCGTAGTAGTTGCTGATATCTCTGGCATCGACCATGCGCAGCGAATGGTTGTTGTACCTCATCCGCAGGATCCGTCGCACGTCGTTGGCGAGGGTCAGGTCGTTGGAGTCGACAACGGTGTTGACCGATGCGACCGTCTCCATCCAGGGCCACTCTCGAACCTGGTGGAGCCGTCGTCGAGCTGCGTTGATCAGGTCGGTGAGGTTGTCGTCGGTGAAGAGGGCGTCGGTGTCCGCAACACCGTACCGGAGGCGAATCTCATCCCGTATCTCCGATAGCTGCATGGAAGTCAGCCTACCATTGGCCCTGGTGGGGGGTAGTAGGCTGGCATGGTGCTGGAGATCGTGGTCGGGGTGGGGCTAACAGCCCTGGTTACCATCACCTTCGGCATCGGCCGCTACGTCCTGAGGATGGAGGGCGACTTCCGGGCCCTCGTTCAGAACGTCGGGGACATGAAGGACTACCTGAAGGCGGCGTTCGACGGGATAGGCAGTCGAGTGACCCGCCTCGAGGATCGGATGGACCGCCACGACGAGTGGCACAACAAGCAGCTCTAGATCTCATCCTCGAAACGTTCCCAGGCCGACGGGGCCGGCCAGAGATCAGGCACGAAGTAGATGCCAGCGGCGGAGACGGCACCGAGGACAGGACGGACCCATGCCTCGTTGTCCCCGAGGAACCCGGCATCAGCGCCGCCGTAGAGCATCTGCACGAGGATGCCCAGGAACGCTACGAGGGCCTTGGTCGTTGGCTTCCACATGACCCCACGCTAGCGGTTGCGTGATGCCCAGAGCTTCCAGCGCACGTCGTCGATGGTGACGACACCCTCGTCCATGCGTCGCTGCCAGACACGGGCGAACCCCGTGGGCTCGATCTTGAGGATGTCCCGGTACGCCTCGACTAGTCGACTGTCTAGCTCAGGCTCATCGGGTGTCTCGACGCTCACCTCGTCCCAGCCGGTCTCGTTGAGGATGGTGGCGAAGGACGAGATTGCGTCACCGGGGCAGTCAGTGTTGGCCACCTCTCGGTGAGCTCGTACCACAACCCCGTCGAACCAACCCTCCTCCTGGCCGATCTTCAGCCACCGAGCTCCAGCGTCGTACTGGGCTGCGGTGGGCTCCTCCTCATCAGTGCCGACCAGGAACACCAGCCCGTAGCTGGTGGTGTTGTGTCGAACGGTGTGCCCGCCTCGGATTGCCCAGCCTCGACACTCGTAGAGGGTGCCGTCCCGGCCAGCCGCATGGCTGTAGCCGATATCCCACCAACCCTTCTCGTCCATGTGGTAGTTCTGGATGCCCCGCAACCACTCGGCATCATCGTCGGTGGGTCGGACCGTGCCGGGCCAGTGGAAGAACGCCTTGCTCACCGGCTTGTTGATGGCCGTGGTGCTGACGGGCTCTCGAGCGTCCCAGTCTTGCCTACTCTTCATCGTCATCACTCCATAGTGACAGGGGGATCTTCAGGTAGCGGGTCTTGTGGAGTCCGATCCTGGCCTGGCGGATCGGTGGGGTCGGCTCGCCATCGCAGTTCTGGACCAGGTGCTCACGCAACACCTTCGAGGATCGGAAGGGCATGTCCACCCCGTCCATCTTCGCCTTGTGGGTGGTCTGCGCAGGCGAGACGTAGATGGTCTCGGTCTCCTTGTCGACCCAGATGGCCTGGCAGTCGCCCCACCGCTCGTGCATATCCCGCAGGATCTCCAAGATCTTGTCTCCGGACTCTGCCTCCTCCATCGAGAGCACCGCCGACCAATCGGCTTCGGGCCACTCGATCTCCCCACCCGAGAGGTGGTCGACGAACTCAGCGAGCAGGGACCAGCCGGCATCGAGAATCCCCAGGTTCCATGCCTGTCGGTCGTTCAGGACATCGAGGTACGGGCCGGGGTCTACCTCGGGCGGCGCCATCAGTCGGGAGGGCGTGCCCCGCTGGCCCATGGCTGACAGCCACTGCAGGTACTCAACGGCCAGCAGATCGTCCACAGGGTGGGGGTCCGGCAGGTTGCCCTTGCCCCGGAGGGGTACCACCACCCGGATGAGCCGATCACGGTGGGACTGCTCATCAGCCAGGTCTTCCCCGCTGATCAGCAACGGGGCGTCAGTAGCTACAGCCGCCACCTTGGTCTTGTCGGCGGTGAGCCCGCCCATGACTGAAGGTGTGGCGTTGTAAGCATCACGCATCATCTGGTCGAGGCGCTCGATGGCGGCCTTGCGCCCACCTGGTCGGTACTCGTCGAACCACACCGGAAGACAGTTGGTGCTGCCTATCCGGACGGTCACACCGTGGGGGGTGGTGCTGGTCAGGGAGCTGACCGAGGTCACGTTGTTCATGATCCTGACCATGGTGCTGCAGATGGTGGTCTTCCCGCTGCCGGCAGCCCCGGTGACGAAGCACTGGGGGAACTCGGAGTACAGGGAACGCAGGGGAGCCATGGCCAACCATGCCAGGATCGGTGATGTCACCGACAGCGAGTGCATGGTAAGGAGCCGCATGAGCGTCTTGGCCGAGGCCCCCCTGCTGGAGGTAGGCCACCGCATGTTGGCCACCTCCCCCACCAGCATGCCATTCTCCTCATCCACGATCACGTCTGTGTCGATGGACTTGCCGGGAAGGGCGAACCCGCTCGGCTTGATCAGCATGGGGCGGGGCACAGTCCTCACCGTGGGTGCGTAGACCGACTGCTCTTCGAGCTCGGCCACCAGCTTCTGCACGTCCTGGGTCGTGCCCCACCAGGCACCATGGAACTTGCGGGACCAGCGGCTCATGGCCGAAGCCGACTCCAGGTCAGTCGAGGCCAACGTGTAGGTGTCATCGCTGGTCTCACCCTGGGTCAGGACCCGCACCTTGTAGGCGTGATCCTCCTCGGTCAACAGCACCTCGGTCACCAACAAGGTCCAGTTCGATACCAGATCAGTGACTTCAGCACGATCGATCCCGTACCCCTGTGGGTGGGGGTGGAGGTTCGTGACGTTGACGACAGCGAAGCGCCGACGCTCCATGAACTCGGACAGAGACTGGAGCGGGAAGCTGGCCAGGTCCCTACCTTCGGGCAAGGGCAGAACAGAGACCGTGCAGCCTGCGTCCTTGAGCTCAGCGGCCCATCGTCGACTGAATCGTCGGCCACTCTCGTCGGCATCGAACCCGAGCACCACACGGCGGCCCATGAGCCACTCCATGTACCTGTCCTTGGGGATCTGACCGGTACCGGGAAGGCCGAGCACCACCATGTCCCGGCCATAGGCAGCGAAAGCGGCCCAGGTGTCGCTCTCTCCCTCGCACATGACGATCGGCCAGGACTTGGGCAGGTCATCCGGGCCGTGGCCGGGGGCGTGATAGAAGCCAGTCTTGGAGCCGGCCCTGAACCACTTGTCGTTGCGGTCCCGCACCCGTATGGCACGCTGATCGGGGTAGATGGCGGCCAGGTAGCTGATTCCGTCCCGCACCTCGAAGGTCTGGAGCGCCTTGAGGGTGATACCGGGTCGAGTCTCCACCAGGTGGTGGGCCAACTTGGATTCAGCCCCCACAATTCCAAGTTTCAGCTCTCGTTCTAGGATTTCGGGGTCGATCTCGGCCAAGCGGTCGGTGGGCTGGAGCTCCTCCTCCCAGTCACCCTGGACGAAGTCGTCGTACAGGGCCCGGACCTTGGGCATGACGTCCTTCAGTCGGGCGTTGCCCTCGAGATGCTGGATGAGGTCGACCACTGAGCCACCAGGGCGGTCGGGGTCGGCGAAATCTCCCCATCGTTGGATCTGGTCCTCTGAATAGAAGACATCGAGGCTGGGGTTGTTGTCCTCCCGAAACGGGGAGTGGTAGTGCAGTCGGCTGCCGGTGCGATTGGCTGGGTGGTGCCCGTAGCGATCGAGCACGTAGGTGATCGGCAGTTCCGCCTTGATCTGGTCGATCGTGATCTTCAGCGATGTGAGTGTGCGGGCCATATGAGCTCCGGGGGGTGAGGGGGAGCCGGACTGTGGGGTCGACTCCCCCTCGGTTCCCGATCCTAGTCCTCGTCCTCGTCCCAGCTCTCGTCCTCGTCCCAACTACCCTCATCCGCATCCGGCACGGGCTCGGGCCGGGGGCGCTGGGGCTTCGGTGCCTTCTTGCGCCGGGCCTCGAAGAAGAAGTTGATGAACGGGGTGCCCTGTCGACCCATGCCCGAGTGCTCACACACGGCAATGGCGGTCTTGCCGATGTACATGTCGGCCACCACCTCAGGATCCATGTCGAGCACCTCCCCGGAGTCGATGCCGAGGGCATCGATGTTGTCGAAGGTGCGGCGGTTGACGAAGTCCTGGTCGGGATTGAAGTCGAGGTTGGCCCAGGTGCGCTTGCCCTTGTGGTCCCCGTCAGTGACCTCCAGGTGGACACCCCAGGCGGCGAATCCCCGGCGCTCCTTGGTGTTGGAGGCCACGATCTTGAACGGGAACTTCTCCCCGTCGTCGGGTCGCCAACCTCCTCCGCCCTTGCCTGGGGCGCTCTTGGGCTCCTTGCGCGAGCTCTCGTAGAGATCTCTCAGTGATGCGGTGCTAGCCATTGATGTCTTCCTTTCGGGTGTTGATCTTTCGTGGTGATGCCACAGCTGCTATCTGGGCGAGGTTGGGGTTGGGGACGGTGTCCCCGTAGTGGTTGGCCACGTGTCGACGACGACACTTGGCGGTGGCCAATGCCCCCTCGGCACTGGCTATGTCCAGCTCCCGCCACCGGACGTGGTGTCCCTCCTCATCGGTGCCCTCCTCCACTCGGAGGAAGCCCACGATGTCGGGGATGTCGGGGATGGACTGACGGAGTTGACCTACGAGGCGGGGGTGGAGGGGGACCATCTCCTCGTTGGTCTGGCAGGCCCATGCCGTGACCAGGCCACGTCGGATGGTCTGCTCATGCAACCACTCCAGGTCGGCCCGCATGTAATCGAGCATGGCCTTGTAGTGGTCGTACCCGCCTCGACGGGCCCGGAGCATCTTGCGCTCCAGGGGTTCGAGCTCCTCCTCCATCTTGGCCTGGATGCGGGTGATGGTGTCGAGGCCGAAGCCCTTCCACTTCCGGTCACGATCCTCTCGGATCTCCCGCAATCCGAGCTGATAGTCGGAGTACTCCTCACAGTCGATGATGACCACGGTGTTGGGGGTGAGGATGGTGGGATCGTCCTCGTACTCCTCCCAGCTCCGGACATCCACGTCCGCCAGCCCCTCGATGGTCGCCAAGCCATCGAAGTCACCGGCCTCGGCATCGACGATGAGTGCTGGCTTGGGCAGGGAGAGCAGCAGGGTGGACTTGCCGCTGCCCGGTCGGGCATGGATGAGGAATGAGGTGCCACGGCGTGGCCTGCGGGGCTTAGTCACGGAATAACTGCTCCTTCTCGAACGTGCCGCCGAAGTGTTCGTTGGCCACCTCACGCCAGCGATGGGGGGAGCCCGTCGACATGGCATCGCACACCGGCACGACTCGGCAGATCCAGTCGCACAGGTTGGTCTCGGAGTAGGGGATGAGCAGGTTGTCCTGGTCTGCGACCCCGTACCGGGCGATCAACAGTTCGATGTCGATCAGCACGCTGGCCAGGAAGTCCCGCATGTTGTGCAGAGCCTGCTGGTTGATGTTGATCGGCACCCGCCGGTAGTACGGGGGTGAAGAGCGGCTGGTCTGGAGCGATCGGGCCAGGAGATTCTGGTACCCGTAGGTGGGGGCCTGGGAGTGCTCGGCGAACATCAGGGCATAGCCCAGCAACTGGAAGTCCTGGGCCCGAGGGCCTGACTTCTGCAGCGACTGCACCGTCTTGGTGTCCCCAATCCCGATGTCACCAGTCATCTCGTCCTCTTCGACGATGTCGGGTTGACCGGTGAGGCGGATGGTCTTGTAGCCGTGGGACTTCAACACCGTGGGGAAGTCCATAGACAGACGCTCCTCCACCAGGAGGGGACGCTTGCCGATGTCGTGGCCCTCGAACTGGACCCACGGGATGAAGCCGTGGGCCATGGAGAAGGCGTATCGCATGGCGTCCTGCCAGCTCTTGTCGCTCAGGTCCTCCGTCAGGTCCTCGGCCGCCTGCTCCACCAGCACACGGACGTACTCGGTGTAGCCCGGGTTGCTGGGGTCGAGCAGTGGATCACGCTGGTAGTAGTGCTTGACCACGTGGTGGGCCATCGTGCCCTCGTCCCGACGTGCGGCCTTCCGAGTCTCGATGACCAGCTCCTCGGGGTGGATGTGGTCGTACTCGGTGATCTCCGTCTGCTCGGTGGTATCTCCACCGGGGTAGAGGCCGTGGTGCACCTCCAGCCAGAACCGGCGGGGGCATTGGAGGTAGGTGCGCAGGTCACTGAGACGTAGGTTCAGCACCCCCTCCTCTTGGGGGGTCAGATCTTGCATGGTGTTGGTCCTCTCTGTCAGATGACTCGGCCCTTGTACAGGGAACCGAGTCGCTTCTTGTCTAGGGTCATCTCCTCCTGCAGGTTGATCTTCCCCTGCAGGGAGAGAAGTCGGGTCTCGTCGATGGTGTCCTCCGAGACCACGATCTGTGTCATGGGTTGGCGGGTCTGACCCCACCGGTTGATGCGATCCATGACCTGTTGGTTGGCCTGGGGCCGCCAGCTGGGCCGGGTGAGTACCACCAGATCCGCAGCGGTGAGGGTGATGGCGTCGCCCCCAGCGTCGGTGACGAGGATGACGGCCAGCTCCCCTTGTTGGAACATAGCCACTGTCGAGCGCCGGGCCTCATCCGAGGACGAACCTGTAATCACACCGACACGAAAGCCGTGGTGTCGGAAGCCCTCGGCATACGCCTGGACCTCCTTGGCGGAGTAGGCGTACACGACGAAGGGGTCGCCTCGTCGGTCTTCGGCCACCTCGAGTAGGTACTGGAACTTGTTGGAGTTGCGCCAGTTGAGGGCTACCACCTTGTGGTCCTCGATCACGGGCACACAGCTGGCCAGGTACTGCAGTACCTGTTGGGCTGGCAGCCGGCCCCGGGCGATCACCAACTTGTCGTCGATGAGGGCCAGCTGGTCGGTGGTCATCTGGTTGTACGCCTTCTTCTGGGGGCCGGTCATCTGCAGACGGATCACCTGAGGCGGGAGGGCATCGGGGATGTCCTTGCCGTGGGTCTCTTTCAGCCGTCGAAGAACCCACGGGCGGATGACCCACTCGTACTCGGGCTCCATATCGAGGTGCAGCCCGAAGTTGGTGACGTCCCACCGGTTGGGCCGCACGATGCAGTACCTCTTGGCGAAGGTGTCGTAGCTGCCGAACACCCGGGGGTCGATGTACTGCATGAGCACCCACATGTCCCGGGGGCTGTCGTTCACCGGGGTACCGGTGGTGCACCACACCTGTTCGCACGACTCGGTCACCGCCACGGTGGCCCTGACCCGGGGACGGGAGGGGTCGATGCCGATCTTGTGGGCCTCATCGAGCACGAGCAGGTCGTAGTCCTCGTTGAACTCCCCGGGCTTGCCCTCCTTGGGGTTGGGCCCGTAGTTCTTGCGGTAGCTGTGCTTGTCGATGAGGCCGTGCGTGGAGATCAGGGCCTTTGGTCCCTCGTACTCCAGGTACTCCTCGTAGCGCACCTTGCGTCGGGGGCCGTGGAAGACGAAGGGCTCGATGTCGGTCCAGTCCCGCAGGTGCTGTTCCCACACACCGAGGGCAGCGACGGGGCCCAGTACCAAAGCATTCAATGATCCGTCCCAGGCCAACTTCTCGTTCATGGCACACACGGCCTGGACCGTCTTGCCCAACCCCATGTCGTCAGCCAGGATCCCGGAGTCGTTGATGAGCCACCTAGCACCCGAGACTTGGAAGGGGGCCAGTGTGGCCTCATCACCTGTCTCTGTCTTGAGGGGTATCACCCACGTGTTGCCCTCGCTCTCCTGCTGCAGGCCGATGCGTCCTCGGCGATGCTTCATCAGCTGGTTCCGGTGTTCCCTGGCCGTGGGGTGCCAGCGCAGGTGGAAGGTTTCCTTCAGCTGCTTGGCGGTCTCGGCCGATGCCGGCACCTGCCACTCCGCCACCTGATGCAGGCGGGAGGGCAGAGCTCGAGACCCCGAGATGGTGCGCATCTTGGGCGTGGCACGTACCCCGGTGCGGATGAGCCAGTGGCGTTGGTCGTCGGTGAGATGGACTTCAGTTCTCATAGTTGGTCCTCCAAATACCCAATGACCTGCCCAACGGTGAGGACGACCATCACTGCCACACAGAACTGCAGATACGACAGATCAGGCCACACTCCTAGTGTGGTGGCGATAGATGCGAGGACTCCGAGGAACGCACCTGCACCCAGGTAGATCAGCCACCTCACGACTGGCCCCGCATGTAGGTCTCCATCATCTCGATCAGCCAGGGCTCGTCGTAGTGCGACATGGCGTAGGCCAGCACTCTGCCGGCGTCACGACAGTGGGGGCCTGAGCCCACCTGCCACCAGCCGTAGTGCTTGAGCTTGGCGCTGGAGGTGAATCCCTTGGCGTCGCCTCGACTCACCTCGACGTAGTCGTTGGGCCCGAACTCAGTGGCCAGCCAGCCGTTGGCGTACAGGCTGTCGACCGGAGCGTTGGACTTGATGGTCTCGTTCCCTATGTCGAACCGCTCGCTCACCATGAGCCACCCCTTGGCTCGGATGCGGGCCGTGTAGCTACCCCCGATCACGTCACTCCCGAGGGCGAGGTGGTTGAGGACCATCAACTTCAGCTGTTGCAGGCTGGAGGGCTCACGCAGGACGATGCTGTCGGGGTTGCGTCGGTCCCAGATGGCCAGACCATGGGTGCCGCCAGCATCGACAGCCACGTAGCCCTTGAGTGGGGGCTCCTCTGGCCATTCGGTGCGCCAGCGTTCGAGGTCAGTCGTCTTGTTCTTGGCCATCAGTGGTCCTCTCGGAGGTATTTGTCGCCCCATCGCTCGAGCGGGGGGCTGGCTTCGGTGGTCAGTCGTACGGGTAGTAGTTCGTCTTCCATGAGCTGGGAGGCGAGGCGGGCGGCCTCTTCGGCCTCAGCCTTGGGCACGCTCATCAGTACCTCGTCATGCATGGGCAGTACGAAGTACTCATCGAGCCCGGCTTGGGCCATGCGGCACATGGCCAGCTTGAGTACGTCAGAGCCGTGCCCCTGGATGTTGGTGTTGGTGGCTTGGGTGAACTCTCGTCCGTTGTCGAGGCGAGCCTTGCGGCCGTACGGCAGCTCGACCCACGGGTAGCCGTCCTCTTGGGTTCGGAGCTCAGCCAGTGCGGTCACCTCTTCCCGCCACTGGTTGGCCCGGGCGAAGGTGGTGTCCATTGCTGCGAGGTAGGACTCCATCTGCGGCACCGAGCAACCAGCGGTACGGGCCATGGTGGCAGCACTGGCACCATAGGACCGGGCGTACACGATCGTCTTGGCCGCCTCATATGGGATGCCGATCATGTCGCTGACGTAGGCGTGGAACTTCTGCTCCCCCTTGTCGAAGAACTCCAACATGGCAGGGTCCAGGGAGAGACCGGCTTGGATCCGAACTTCCTGCCCCATGTAGTCGATGGCGATGAGGGCGTGGCCGGGCTCGGCTCTGAACATGTCCCGGGTGAGCGCCTCGTGGGGGATGGTCTGGAGTGGTGGCTCAGTGATCGAGCTGCGACCGGTGCGGGCCTGCATGGTGTTGATCACTGGGTGGATGCGGCCACTGCTGTCGGCGTAGCGCAGCAGTTTGCGGCCGTAGTTGTTGCGCCAGGCGTTGACCGAGCGCCAGGTCAGCAGGTGCTCGGCGGCCTGGGCCACCTTGCCCCCGAGACCGACCATGGCCTGGAGGATCTGCTTGCGGTAGGTGGGGTCACCGGTCTTCTCGCTGAACTCCTCGGGCACATGGCCCAGCTCGGAGAAGACGTTCATCACCACCTTGGCCGAGGCCGGCTTGTCGAAGCCGAGATCGGCGAGGATGGCACCGTGGCGCTCCAGCTCGGAGGTCCAGTGGTCGTGCGCCTTCTGTACCGCATCGGGGTCGAGCAGCACCCCACGTCGGGTCATGTTGAAGGCCAGGCGCTGGTACTCCATCTCCACCTCGTACCACTGGGGCAGATCTGGCTCGATCTTCTGGCCGAGCTGGACAGGGAGGCAGGTGTCCATGCAGCCATAGGCCCAGTACTCGAAGGTGTCGGTCGGGATGGTGCCCCAGTCCCAGTTGTTCTCGGCCATCACCCGCTTGAGCTCCTCCTCCCCCACGGTGGCCCAGTCACCCAGCTCAGCAGCAGCTGCGGGCTTCAGCCTGTGGGTGTAGTGGTCGAAGCGGGCGAGTCGATGGGCTATGACCACGTCCTCGACGTGAGTCCAGGGGGTGAGGGGCACGCCCTCCCGGTGGAACACCGACTGGTCGTAGGCGTAGTTGGCACCCCACACCCGGCAGTCCGAGCCGTTGACCAGGCGCTGGGTGTCGGCCACCAGGCCGTGCCAATCTTGGAAGTCGATGGCCCAAGCCTCGTTGGCGGTGCCGATCTGGTAGAGCCGGCCGTGCCCTCGCCCGGTGTGGGTCCAGGTCTCGTCGATCGAGCGGGTCTCGGTGTCGATGCCGATGTCCTGACCGGAGGTGAGTACGTCGGTCAGCCACTCGAGATAGGGCTGTACGTCTTCGGGATGATCGAGGCGCTTAGCCGTGATCAGTGGGATCTCTGTCACCGAGGGAGCTCCCACAGCTTGCCGTGGTTGGTGCCTCGGCACTTGCACCGACAGTGCAGTGGCCCGGTCAAGTGGTTGGTGGCAGCAACACAGGACACAGTGCAGAGGTGGTCTCGGATGTCCTCCAACAGATCCTCGTGCCTGCGCCTGATGTCATTCAGTGTCGTCCTGGTCATGTTGGTCCTCTGGTTGCTCCAGTTGAGCGACTTCGATCTCTTCGCTGTCTACGTCGGTGGTCGGGCCCTGGGTCAGGCGGTCGATGAGATGATCCACACCTGCAGGGCCGAGCACCAGGGATGTCTTGGGGCTGGACCCGGTGTTGGTCCCCTCCTTCAGCGCCCGCTTGCCCACCTCCCACCGGTGTTGGCGATCGAGTGCCCTGTTGTAGTGGTTGACGATGAGCTCAGCCGCCCTCCACGCCCCCTTGTTCTCGCCCTCGACATCGATGTGCTCGGCATGGGCGTGCAGCCGGATCAGTGTCGACTCATACCGATTGCTCATGGCCTCCATGCAGGCGGCCTTGAACTCAGGGTCCCGGGACATCTCCCGACCCAGCTCACGGCTATTCGTCTCGGAGCCCGTCAGGAAGTAGCTCACGTCCTGGGTGGTGTAGCCCTGGCGGTAGAGCTCCAGGGCCCGGTTGCGTATCTCCTCCGACTCGAAGGTCCTCATCAGATCCACCCCTTCAGGAGAGTGGGGATAACCACGAGAGGGAGCACCCAGAACAGGCCCCAGTAGATGAACCAGCTCTTGAGCTTGCGCCGGTTGGTCACTCCTCTGAGCCCTTCGGAGCCCGCCGTAGCGTGAGAGTCTTGTGCCCCCGGGTGTCCTCCCCCACCAGGTAGTGGAGATCGTAGGGACATTCGTGCGAGGTGAACACAACGATGGTGTCCCCTGGCCTAGACACCATCTTGTGGTGCTTCCAGTCGGTGTTCGGGGTGTGAGATCGTACTAGTCGTAGTGACATACCTTCAGCCAACAGGTGTCCGGGGTGTCGATCAACCTGTCCGCCCGGTCTGTAACTAACCTGCAACGAGGGCTACACCTCGGCCGAGTACCAGATGTCGATGTCAGCGGTGGTGGACTGGGCGATGCCCCAGAGCTCCTGACCAGCACCCACGAGGAAGTCCTCGGTCGTGCTCTGAGCTACCGGGAAGTCCTGAGCGGCTTTATCCCCCACGTAGATGGCCTGGGTGGGGTTCACCTTGACGAGTGACTGGTTCCCAGCCTGCCCGCTCCCCTTCTGCAAGAGGACGGCGGTGCCGCTGGTGACACTGGCAACCTGCTTCGAGGGCATGGTGGGATCCTAGCACTACACGTATCGAAGACGCCTGAGCCAGGGGATGATGTCGTTGTCGTCCGCCTCGTCCCCACCCTCTCCCCCCAGCACCGTCATGCTCAGGGCGAAGTCGGTCTCGAGAGCTATGCCCATGACGATCGAGGTGGGTCCCGTGTCGATGGTCATGGCCAGGGCGGTGTCGGTCTCGAGCGGGATGCCGAGCGTGATGAACTGACCAGTGCTCGGGGTCATGGTGAGGGCGGTGTCTGTTTCACCGGGGATGCCGAGCACCCCTGTCACGGTGCCAGGCGATGCGGTCATGGCCAGGGCTGAGTCCGTCTCCGTGGGTATGCCGAGCACCCCGGCCACCCCACCGATACCCACGGTCATGGTGAGAGCGGTATCCGTCTCCGTCGCAATGCCCACCACCACAGTGGCAGTGGTGTCGGGCGTCATTGCCAGGGCGGTGTCGGTCTCACTGGCTATACCCATCACCACAGACACCGGGCCGGTGTCGACAGTCATGGCCAGAGCAGTGTCCGTTTCGGTAGCGATCCCTACTGCAACGCTCTGACCCTGCAACACCGTGAGGGGTAGGGCGGTGTCGGTCTCAGTGGCGATGCCCGCAACTATGGTCACCGGCCCCGGGCTCGGTGTCATGGTCAGCGCCGTGTCGGTCTCAGGAGCGACCGTCATGATCACGGTGAAGGTGCCGATGCCCACCGTCATTGCCAGGGCGGTATCGGTCTCCGAAGAAATCCCAAGGATCCCTGTCACAGGACCGGGGTTGGCGGACATAGAAAGGGCAGAGTCCGTCTCACCAGCGATGCCCACCACGACGGTGACCGGGCCAGGGCTGGGCGTCATCGTGAGAGCGGTGTCGGTCTCGGCGGCGATGCCCATGACCACAGTGGCGCCCAGGCCCACCGACATGGCCAGGGCTGCATCGGTCTCGGTGGCGATGCCCATGACCACGGTGGCCACACCGGGGGCAGCGG
>Ga0224508_10000366_pt1 | contig 44853 bp, 32 predicted proteins | sample SF_Jan12_sed_USG_4_FD_170157 | JGI IMG/M metagenome (GOLD analysis project Ga0224508, IMG submission 170157) | Sediment microbial communities from San Francisco Bay, California, United States - SF_Jan12_sed_USGS_21 | ecosystem: Environmental > Aquatic > Marine > Sediment | place: USA... | reverse complement strand
GGGCTTCAAGGACGTCAAGCCGATGGTATTCTGCGGGATTTTCCCGACGGACAGCGACCAGTACACCGAGCTTCGCGATGCGCTCGAGAAGCTGAATCTCAATGACGCGGCGTTCATGTACGAGCCGGAGACTTCGGACGCGCTCGGCTTTGGATTCCGTTGCGGTTTCCTCGGGCTTCTGCACATGGAGATCATCCAGGAGCGGCTCGAGCGCGAGTACAACCTCGGGCTCATCACCACCGCGCCGAGCGTCGTGTACCGCGTGCACACCGAGGAGGAGACCCTCGACATCGACAACCCGTCGCAGATTCCCGACGGTCGCATTCGAATCGAAGAGCCCTACTTCACCGTGTCGATCCACGTCCCGTCCGAGTTCGTCGGCGCGGTGATCAAGCTTTGTCAGGACCGCCGCGGCGAGCAGCAGGGCATTCAATATGCTTCGCCCGAACGCATGATCATCACTTATCTGATGCCGCTCGCCGAAGTGCTCTTCGATTTTTTCGACAAGCTCAAGAGCGCAACCAAGGGCTATGCCTCGATGGACTACGAGCTCGCCGGCTATCGCGAAAATCCGCTGGTTCGCCTCGACATGCTGCTCAACAGCCAAAAGGTCGATGCCCTGAGCGCGGTCGTTCACAAAGACAAGGCCTACTACTTGGGGCGAGCGCTCGCCGCAAAGCTCAAAAAGATCGTGCCGCGACAGCAGTACGAGGTGATCATCCAGGCCGCGATCGGGTCCAAGGTCATCTCTCGGGAAACCGTTCGCGCCCTACGCAAAGACGTCACCGCCAAGTGCTACGGCGGCGACATCTCGCGCAAGCGCAAGCTCCTCGAAAAGCAAAAGGAGGGCAAGAAGCGCATGAAGGCCGTCGGCAGCGTCGAGATCCCGCAAGATGCGTTTCACGCGATCCTGAAAGTAGATAGCTAGCGCCGCTTGTCTCGCCGGCGGGCCTTCGTATCATCCGGCACCGGCGTGCTGCTTCCGAGCGACGTCGTATTGGCGACCTGAACCTCGAACTCCTCCTTGATGTCGATGGATTCGGCACCCTTTGCGGTCTTGACGAGGAGGTGATCCTCCGCCGTCCCGTTTGCCGATGCATCGGACTCGAGCGCGCGGAGATCGAGAATGATCTGCCCGTCGGCCTGTGAGGTCATCGACTGGACCGAGATTGCGATCTCCTCTTCGGGGAACTCGATGGTCTGCGGACGCGCCATCTGCTGCACGGTGACGTTGAGCATCACCTCGTCGCCCACCCGGTCGACCAGGGTGTACGTGTCCACCTGCTGCAAGTTGAAGCCGTATGCCTTGATCTGCCGGCGGGACTCCCATCGCGCGCCAAGACCGACCTTTTCTTCGGGAAGCCGGACGCGTGTCAAAGTTTCGCGAGAATTGACGATCATCCGAATCAGCCGCACCGGGATATCCGAGCGCTTGGTCTGCTCGTTGAGGGCGCCAGCCAACAGTTGACCGCGGTCGTCCAATTCGACCCAACCGCCGATGCTCTCGGCAAGCGCTGCTCCGCCTCGGAGCTGGTCTGCCAAGTCTTGGTCGTAATCGTCCGGCACCACGGCCTCGGAGCGCACGACATCGACTTTGAACTTCACGCCGAGCTCGGTCAGCTCTGCAGGACCGGACACGATGTCGAGGCGAAGGCCCGGCAGAATCGTCAACGCCGCGTTGGTTTCACTGGTGGCGAGGCTCGCAACCCGAAACGTCGTCGTAGAGCTGGTCGTCGTCCCGGCGGATACACTGTACCGAAGTGCCGACCGCGGCCTCTGCCCCTTGTCCAGTAAGCGAACCCCACTGCCGTCCGCTGCGGCAGCGTCGGCCGCCGTTTTGGAGTCTTTGCACGCGGTGAGCGCCAGCAGTGTGGACGCGAGGGCCAGTCCATGGATCATCGGTCGCGTCATCTTGGAACCTCTACTTCGTCGTGAAGACCGCATTCCAGTCATTCTTCATCGAGACGATGAGCCAACCCGACTGGCCTGCTGCATCGAGCGCCTGGTCGAGCTTGCCTATTTTGCTGTTGCGATCATAGGCGTATTCCCGTTCGGCGTCATCATGGTGGAGAAGCAATCCCAGGCGCGCTCCGGCGCTGCCCACGGTGGTCCACTCCAGCATCTGGAAGTCCCCGTCGGAATTCCCAAAGGCGAGGATGGGGCGCCGACCGATGTGCTGGTGAATGCCCACCGGCTTGCCGGCCTTGTCATCGACGTGGTCGATTTCGGGTAGGCGCAAGAGCGTGGGCTTGCCCGCCTGAACCGCGTATCGCGTTGCGATCGATGTTCCGATCACTCGTTCTCGCGGAATCCCGTAAACCTCTTCGGAAAACATGCGGATGAACTCCACGCTTCCACCCGAAACGATGAACGTCTTGAAGCCATTGGCCTCGAGGTAGCGCAAGAGCTCCAGCTGCGGTTGGTAGTGGAGCTCGGTGTACGGCTTTTGGAGCTTGGGATGACGGGAATCCCGCAGCCATTCCGCGACGATCGTATCGAAAAGCGTCGTGCTCATGCCGGTGTGCGAAGCCATCACGATTTCGATCAGGCCCCGAGTGCCCGCGGACACCAGGGCGTCCCGGTCCTCCTCGATGACGGCTTTGAATGGCTGCTGGTCTTTCCATTCGGGGTGAACTTTCGCGAGATCCTTGACCCGATGGAGTGCGAAGGCCAGCTCGGTGTAGAGCGGTTGCTCAACCCAGAGCGTCCCATCGTTGTCGAAGGTTGCCACCCGATCCGCGGGCTCGACGAAAGCCGGGTCCTCAGGGTCGGTGACGGCGCGGACGAAGTCGATGATCCGCGCTTTGGTGCTGTTGTCGTTCCAGGAGGGGAGCGGGTCCACCAAGGCTTGGGGTTCGGCGCCGGCCTGTGGCTCCGTCGCGCCAGGTGCCTGGGAGCTGGCGCAGCTCAGCACGAAAAAAGCGGCGAGCACCGAGCCTATCGCGCATGAGCGATTTCCACGAAACGTCATGGCGCGAACTGTAGGTGTGTACACCAGACCAGTCGAGGGCTTCCCATTGCTTTTTCGTGCCGAGCTGCCGCGCTAGCTGGCCATCCTGATCGACGTAGAACCGAATCGGAAAGCAACGCTTCAACGGACCCAAGTGCCCGAGGACATCCCAGTTCGACAAAGGTTACGGCAGCGCGAGCCCGAAGGGCGACGCCCGGCGCGAACGCGCCGGCAAGGCAAAGCGCAGCGAATACCGCGCCAGGGAGGACTACGGGTGGGGGTGGGCGGGCGGTGTAACTAAACCAAACCAGGCCCGCAGCCCATCAACCACGCCCCACCCGCGCGGCCACTACCGTTTAAAAAAGGGTCGCCCGGTCGTTTGGAGGGGGGAGACACGACCGGGCGGGGAACAACCGGTGGACTTATGGGGGGGATCCACCGGCAAAATATGTTGGTTTTCTCGTTTCGAGAACTGCTTTGCCTGCAGCACCTACAATCTAAATACAAGGACTGAACGCGTCAATGGTAGCGCTTGCCTTAGGTCCAGGTTTGCGGTGCATTAGCTTACAGTTCTGTTCGAAAAAAGATACGAGCCTGCGGCGCCGGCGACGCTGCCCAAGAGATCGGCAACGACATCGCTGAGCTCGGAGGAACGACCCGGCACGAGCGCCTGGTGAATCTCGTCGGACAGTCCCCAGAGCAGGGAAACAAAGACCGCAAACGCCGCCGTTCGCCACGCCGAAGCGGAAGGCCAGCTTTGCCTGGACGCCGTGGCGCAAAGCCAGCCCAGGATCGCGTACTCGACGAAGTGGATGCCCTTGTCGCGCAGCGGGATGTGCCGAATCCCCGGAACTTGGACCTCGAATGACGAAATCACGAAAATCAGAGCCATGTACAGAAGCGCGAAGCGCCATGCGCGAAGGCTCTGCCGGAGCGAATTGCTACTCAGGCTACGCCTCCAGCGCCAAGCACTGAAAGGCGCGTGCGTGGGCCGCGGTCTGCGAGGCCCTTTGCCCCGGTCAAGTAGCCGGACAGGCTGTGGCGAAACGGCTCGTCGATCGTCACGGTGACCAACTCGCCGGTCGGGTCGTGACCGTCGGGCGCGATCAAATGAACGATCTCGTTTCGCTCGCTGCGCCCAGCGAAGCGGCCGTTGTCCCCTGGTGAAGGGCCTTCTACCAGAACCTGCACATCTTGGCCGACCAACGATCGGAGGTGCGCCTGCTGTTGGGTTTCGACGATGGCAAACAAGCGCGCCAGGCGATCGTCTTTCACCTCTTCGGAGACCTCATCGCCGAGCTTGAGCGCCGGCGTGTACGGCCGCGGCGAGTATTTGAACGCAAACGCGGCAACGAAGCCGACGCGCCGCACCAGCTCGAGCGTTTGTTCGAAATCTTCCTCGGTTTCCCCCGGGAAGCCGACGATGAAATCGGCAGAAAGCGTGAGACCCGGCCTCGCTTGCTTCAATGCGTCGGTTCGCGCGATGTATTCCTCGGCCGTGTAGCGCCGCGCCATCCGCCGAAGTAGGCGATCCGAACCCGACTGCACCGGCAGGTGCACGTGCGAGGGAAGCACCCCGAGGTCAGCGTGCGCCGCCACCAGCTCGGCGGTGATGTGCCGTGGGTGAGGAGAGGTGTAGCGAAGCCGCCAGAGGTCAGGAACCTCTTCCGCGATCCGCCGGAGCAGCCCCGCAAATCGAGATGTGGACGCGGCCAGCCTCGACTCGGTCTTGCTAGCCTCCGCATCCGCACCGGGTTCGTGCCAGGAGTTGACGGTCTGCCCGAGGAGGGTGATCTCCCGCACGCCCCCTCGGACGAGGTCGTGAATCTCGCCGACGATCTGGTCTGCGGGCCGATATCGCTCGGACCCACGTGTATAGGGAACGATACAAAACGTGCAGCGCTCGTCGCAGCCCTTCATGACGGTCACGTACGCGGTGACTTCCCGGCGATCTGCGTGAGGCTTGGCTCGGAGGAATTGGGGGTCGTCCATGTCGAACACCGTTCTGGTGATCGGCGGGGCCCCGTGCTCGACTTCGCGGATCAGCGCGGGAAGCTCGGGGATGTTGTCCGGTCCGAGGACGATGTCTACGAAGGGCGCCTTTCGAAGCAATCGCTCGCCTTCTTGCTGGGCGACGCAGCCGGTTACGGCCAGAATCGTGCCTCGCTGCGCCTCCTTGAAGGGTCGAAACGTGCCGAGAAGGCTCATCAGCTTGTGCTCCGCCTTCTCGCGGACGCTGCAGGTGTTGACGAGCAGGAGATCGGCCAAAGCGGGTTCGCTTGCCTCACGGTAGCCGCTCGCCCGAAGGACCTCCTCGATGCGACGGGAGTCGTGGACGTTCATCTGGCAGCCGAAGGTCTGGACGAAGTACTGCTTCATGGCGACGTGGCGATAGCTGTAGCAGCCGGCAGGACGGTCGCCAAACGGCCGAAATCACGCAGTTCGCTGGCGGAATTGGGGTTCCCCGCGCTACAAGCCCTAGGTAGATGGCTCGCCGGCGATGCATCTGCCTCCTGCTCGTTCTGGCGAGCGGATGCAAGACGATCCCAGAGGATGCGTACGGCATCGACCGGATCCGTTTCAACGGGATGAAGGAGCTCGATCCCCAGGCCCTGAGGGCTTGTCTCGCCAGCCAGGAGCGGGAGCGGGTCACCTTTGCGTTCGGGACCAGCGCAGACCCAAGCTGCGGGGTTCCACCCTTCGACGGGAACCGGGTGTCATTCGACCTCTGGAGAAAGCTTCGCAAGGGCTGGCCCACCTTGGATTCCGCGGTGTTCGACCGTGACATGCAGCGAATCGAGCGCTGGTACCAGGCGCGCGGTTACTACGACGCGGCTGTCGTCAGCACCGAGTTCGACCCACCGTCGGCTGCAAACGACGACCGCATCGTCGTGGCGCCTGGCGGCCAAGCCCCGTGCGACCGAGAAGGCGTCGACGAAGGCTGCAAGCTCAGTATCGGCATCGACATCGAAGAGGGTGAGCCAGTCTTGGTGAAATCGATCGAGGTCAGCGGCCACGAAGCCTGGGAATCGGGGAACCGCAAAGAGATCGACAACGCGGTCGAGCTCGAGGTCGGCAAACCGTTCGACGAGTCGATCTACGAGAGGAGCAAGCGCGCGATTCGGCGCCAACTGAAAGAGGCGAGCTACGCCTGCGGCAACGTCTCGGGGCGGATCGAGATCGATCGGGAAAAGAGAGAGGCTTCGGTCGGGCTCTTCGTCGAGACCGGACCATCGTGCAGGCTAGGCGACATCACCGTCACCGGTAGCGGCACGCTGCCGGCGGATACGATTTTGGACGTCGCGGACCTGAAGACGGGGGAAGTCTTTCGCTTGAGCGACATCGCGGACGCCCAGCGAGCGGTCTACGCGCTGGGCGCGCTCGCATCGGTGAACGTGACCTCGACCCCGCGACGCGACGGGGAGGAACAGTGTACGGGGGTCGTCGACGTCAACATCGCCGTCGAGCCCGGGAGGAACATTCGCTGGGGCATCGGCGCCGGAGTCCAGAGCGGCACGATCGCCACACTAACCCTGGAGCAGGACACGCGCATTTCGGACGTTCACTTGTTCGGGCTGTTCGAGCACCGAAACTTCATCGGTGGTTTCCGGCGACTCCGGATCGAGGATCGCCCAAAGATCGTCGCCCGTGACCCGTTCTTTCGGTTCGGCCGAGGATTCATCTTTGGAAATGAGCTCCGCGTCGAGTATCGGCGACCCGCGTTTCTCGAGCCACGCACCACGTCGGCGATTCAATTTCGCCACGACTGGGGCCCCGACCCCTACGAGCTCTTTCGCCGCCATGACCTTCAAATTCGCGGAAGCCTTTCGCGACCATTCTTCGACGGCCGGCTCCTGCTCGTCGGCGCCTTGAACTACGATACCTATCTGGTTGTCGACAAAGACCCCCGGTTCCCTACCAGCTACCAGGTCGTGTTTTTCGACGAAAGCGTCATCGTCGACCTTCGGGACGACTCGCGAAGCCCGCGCGCCGGGTTTTTCTTTCAAGTCGGAAGCCAGCAGTCGCCGGCCAAGTTGCAGCGCTCTTGGCAGTATATTCGCGTCACCCCCGAGGTTCGCGGCTACGCGCCCTTGCCTCTTTCGTCGACGCTGGCGTTTCGGTTCAGCATGGGCGCGATGTTCATATTTTCGCGCGACCGCAATAGCTTGGACCTCATCGGGCAGGGGCTGGGGCCGCAAAACTACCGTTTGCGATCGGGCGGCCCGACCAGCCACCGTGGCTTCTTTGGCGGGTTTCTCGGCGACCCGGGGAGCATCAATTCGCTCAACCGTGAGGGCATCGACGCCAGAAACGACGGCGGGCTTCGCCGATGGGAGGCTGGCATCGAATGGCGCCTTCCCGTCACCCAAAGTTTTGCCACGGCCTTGTTCATGGACTTCGGAGACGTGAATCGGGGTGAAGTGTGGCGCTTCAACTACATCCGCGCCGCGGCGGGTTTTGGGTTCCGCTACCAAACCCCGGTCGGCCCGATCCGCCTCGATTTCGGTTTCCTGATTCCCAAGTGGCAGGTCGTAGGCGGAGAGCCGCCGCCCAACGCGTTCAACATCTTCAGATTCATTCGCGGAGGCGTGCCAGGGGCCTTCCATTTCACCATCGGTGAGGCTTACTGATGCGCTGGCTCTCCCGCTTGGTGAGCTGGTTTCTCGGCTGGCCGCTGCTCGCCATCGTCTCGGTGCTCTCGAGCGTTCTGTTTCATCTGGATACCGACCTCGGCCGACGGATTGGTCGTGACATGCTGAACGAGTTCGTCTCCGACCAGATGGTCGGAACCATGCACGCCGGCTACATCACGCAGCTCCGGCTCTGGCACACGATCGTCAAAGACACGTTCGTCTATGACCCCGATGGCCGCGCGATCATCTACGGTGAAACGGTGGAGCTTGGTATCGATCCAATCGCGGCTCTCCGTGGGCGTCTCCGATTCTATTATGCCGAGCTGACCAATGGCTGGGTGGACCTCATCGACGATGGCGAAGGAGCGCCGACGTTCTTGGCGGCATTCGAGGCGGCCGACCAATCGCCCACGGTGGGAGAGCCCTTCCACGCCATCGTCGACAACGTGGACCTTCGCAACCTCGACGTGACCGGAGAGTTGCTCGGCTTGAAGGACATCCGAGTCGTCGACCTCGACACCAAGGGTCGAATGGAGTTCTACTGGATTACCGATATCGAGGTCTGGTCCGCCGAGGGCCGCCTGGTCAAACCGTTCCCGTTCGAAGCGAGCATCGACAACATCGTCGGCAGCGTCCACACAGACGTGAGAGGCACACAGGTCACCGCCGAGGCGAGCCGCGGGGAAGAGAATCTGACCGCCGAGCTCGTCTACAGCCCGCGCGAAGACAGCGCCCCCGAAGACCCCTGGGACCTCGATCTCTTCATCCGCGTGGAACCGGTTCGGGCCGAAACCCTATACGAGGTCGGCTTCGACTGGGCGGAGTCGCTCAAAGGAGATGCGACGGGCTGGGTGCGCCTTTGGGGACCTGAGGAGGACTATCGCCTCCAATCCGACGTACAGACTGCAGGAGGGCGCGCACGAATCAACGGGGACCTTCCAACGGAGGGCGTGACTCGAATCGAGATCGCCAGCCCTCGACTCGAGCTAGCCAAAGTGATCGGCGGCGTACCAGAGATCGCGGTCGGGGGTCGCATCGAGATGACCAGCGACCCCAAGAACGAGGACGTCCTCGGGGTCGAGATCGAAACGGAGGCCTTCAAATACGAAGACATCCACATTCCGGCCCTCTTTGCAAAGATCCGAGCGCGCGACGACGGGCTCGACATCGACTCGGTGGATGCCGAGTACGCGGGCGGTGACGTGCATCTGGACGGACAGGTCGAGTACGCAGGCATCACGGACATCCATGTCGTTGGGAACATTCCCGAGGTGAGCGGCGATCCCAACTTCGAGCAATTCGTGTCGGGCATCGAGGGCGGCGCGGATTTCGACCTGCGCATTCGCCAGACGGTGCGCGAGGACTTCGAGGCCAACGGCCGCGTGCGCTTCGATCACTTTCAGTATGGAGCGCTCAGCGCGCACTTCATCATCCTCGAGGGGCGCGTCTGGGGTGATCCCTTCAAGCCCAAGGTCGATTTAGCGCTCGACGGCGCGGCGCTCCGGGTCGCGGGATACCCGATTGGCAACGGGCGAGCGCTCCTGAAAGGAGGCCCTAGGGAGTACACCGCGACCGGCGAGTTCACGGCGCCTGGCGATCGCCGCGCCGAGTTTCAAGCCCGCGTTGCGGCCAATGAGGGCATCTATCGGCTCGATGTCGACGAGGTCGAGCTGGCCGTGGGCGATCTCTCGTGGAGGGGTTCGGTCAACAATGCGACGCTGGACCCCGACAATGGGCTCTCGTTTGATCGGGTCTTGATCGGCAATGGACCGCAGCGTCTCGACGCCCAGGGCGTGTGGCTTTTCGACGGGCCCGACGACATCCGCGCCGACTTGGAGAATTTCGATTTGGCCGTGTTGAAGATTCTCTATCCGCGGACGGCGCCGGATTTCACGGGCGGGGTCGACCTGCACTTCGAGTTTCGCGGCGACCTCGACCGAGAGCCGACGATCGTCGCGGAGGGCACCCTCACAGACGCGGTGCTCTGGGATATCTCTCCGGTCAACGCCGCTTATCTGATCAACTACGACAAGGGACTGCTCGACGCCGATGCGCAGGTCGATTTCGGCGGGCGCGGCAACTTCACGCTGAGCACCACCGGCTTCGTGGACCCCATGCCCGGAGGGGTTGCCGAGTCCCTGCGCGAAGGCGTTTACGAGACGACGCTGAGCACCGGGGCGATGGACCTGACGCTGCTCGAGCTGATTCTCGAGGAAGACATGCCGAACGTTCGGGGCTACGCCGATGCCAGCATTCGATTCTCAGGCCCAATCGATGCATCTGCATTCAAGGGAAACATCAAGATCCCAGGGTTCATCGTCGACCGCTGGGGTCCCGTGAAGCTCGCATCGGATTTCCGATACGAGTACGGTGCGCTGCTCGCCCAAGTTCGCATGGCGGATGACGAAGGCGAGTTGATCGAAGGCGAAGGCAGCCTGCTGGTCGACCTGGTTCACTTGGCTCAGAAGCCGAGCGAGGCTGTGGAAGCACTGGCGACTTCACCGTGGCGCGTTTCGGTGCGCGTGCCGCCAAGGCGGTTGAGCGCGTACCCGAAGAAACTCAGCGGGCTCTTCGTACCAGATGCAGACCGTCTGCAGCTCGCAGCCAGCTTCACGCTCGCCGGCGGCGCATTCCGAACTCGAGGCGATTTCCATTCCAGCATCGATTGGCTCTCGGACTCCTCGGAGGGCCTGTGCGGAAGCGAAGCCAACCCGCGCGCGACGGTCAGAGCGCAACTGGAAGACGGGGTCACCGAGCTGACCATGGACGGCGTCGTGGGAAACGCAAAGGTGCTCAACCTGCAGGCCTCTTTGGTGACGCCGCTCGACGATTGGTTGCGAAGGGCCGAGATTCCCCCATGGCCAGTGACCCAAATCAGCGCGGACTTCTATGACGCGCCCATGGAGAACTTGCCTTACCTATGTCGGTACGCCGCGGGTGTCCTCTCGGCGCAGCTCAAAGCCACGGGCCTCTTCAGCGATGATCCGGATCTCTCTTTCTCGATGGAGTCCGACGAGCTTCGCGCGCGCCGCCTCGAGCCGGGCCGGCGAGCCGGGATGGTAAATACGATCGTCGAAACGCCACCCTCGCTAAACCGCGTTTCCGGCGGGTACCACGACGGGGTTGCAGCAATCGACATGGACATGCGCTGGTGGAATGGGGGCTCCTCGACCATTGCCGCGAAAGTCCCGCTGATTTGGGACAGCGAACATCCGGTCCCAGAGCTCGCCAAGAAAGGCGACGTGGACGCGAAAGCGAATTTCGACCGGATGCCCTTGCAGGCGGTGCTCGCCTGGATGGCCGGCGTGGTCAACGTCGAGGGAATCCTTCAGGGCAGCGTGACGGCACAGGGTCGCGTGCAGGACCCGAAGCTCGTGGGAAGCGTCGACCTCACGGACGGCCGAGTCAACGTTCGAGCGGTGGGCCAGACGCTCGAGAACGTGGCTGGCCGTGCAATTTTCGACGAGGATGGCGTCGCGATCACGGGTCTGAAAGTGACAGACACGAACGGCTCGGCGACGCTCGACGGCCGCGTTGGGTTCAAGAAGCTGCGCCTCAATGACGCGGACTTCGTGGTCAAAGCGAAGGATTTCCCTCTACGCCAAGAAGGCTCGATCATCGCGCGGCTCGCTGGAACCGCCCGGATGAGGGCTAAGTTCGAAGACGAGGGCCTCGATGGAGAGGTAAGCCTGCGCAAGCTCGTGCTCGACATCCCGGAAACCTCGGCGACCCCACAGGACCTTGCGCCACATCCCGAGGTCTTCTTCATCGGCGAAGAATATCAGCCGATTCGCAAATCCGGCGCGTACTTCGTGAATCTGAAGGTGCGCTCCGAGGATCGACTCGTGATCCGGAGCAAAGACCAGGGCTTCTACGTCGAGGCGACGGCCAAGTTGGATACGCGCATGGCCGAAGAGCTTTCGGTAGAAGGATCGGTGACCCTCCACACGGGCAACTTCAAGGTTTTCGGGAAACGGTTCGAAGTGCGTTCCGGCAACATGATTTTCGACGGCGACCCCGAGATGGACGCCAAAGTCGACCTGGTTGCGCGCCACTCCTTGCGCGGCAGCAACGATGACGTGACTGTCATCGTCTCTGGTCGCCTCAGCGACCCGAAAATCGAGTTCAAGTCGAGCGTGCCCACGACCAGCCAAGCGCAGGTGATCGCCCTACTCGTCACGGGCACGACGCGTCAACAACGCGGGGTCAACACGTCGACCGCACAAGCATCCCAGGACACGACGGACTTCCTGAGCGGCGTGGCAGCCGGTCTGTTCTCCGCTTCCCTGCAGTCTCAGTTTGGCGGATTTGCGCCGACGTTTGGCATCACTCAAGGACAAGCCTCCGCCGACGACACCGAGGGTGACACGGCCGTACAAGTCGGTTTCAACGTGGACAGCGTGATTCCCGACAATGTTCCAATCCGTGGGCTGTACGTCGAAGGACAGTTCGTAGCTCGGCGCAGCGAGGGTGGCCCAAACACGACCGCACAGGCCCAGCGGCCTGGTTTCTTGATCGAGGCCCTTTGGCCACTAAACTTCGTCACGACGGGCACCTTCGCTCCGCCGTCGAACTGGAGCATCGACATCACCTGGGAGCCATGAAGCAAGCATGAGTCGCAAACTATTCGGAACCGATGGGATTCGCGGCCTCGCCAATCGCGGGGACATGACACCGGAGGTCGCTTTTCGCATCGGCGCCGCCATCGCGTATCAAGCCGGGAAGCGGGTGAAGCACGTGCCCAGGATTGTCGTCGGAAAGGACACTCGTCTTTCAGGCTACCTCTTCGAGACGGCCGTCGCTTCAGGCATCTGCGCGCTGGGCGGTGAGGTGCTGCTGTCAGGGCCGTTGCCGACGCCCGCCATCGCGCACCTCACCACTAGCATGCGGGCGGATGCGGGAGTGGTCATCAGCGCGTCGCACAACCCCTACCAGGACAATGGAATCAAGATCTTCGGACCGGATGGGTTCAAGCTCCCCGACGAAGTCGAGCTAGAAATCGAGGCTCTGATCTTCGGTTCGGAGCTCGACAAGAAGCGCCCGACCGGAGTCCGCGTTGGCCGCGCGGAGCGATTGGACGACGCACCGGGGCGTTACGTCGCCTTCGTCAAAGCGTCTTTCCCCGACGAGTTGACCTTGGAAGGCGTGAGGATTGTCGTCGACGCAGCCAATGGCGCCGCGTACCGAACCGCGCCACTGGTTTTTTCCGAGCTTGGTGCGACGACCCACGCCATCGGCGTGCGGCCCAACGGGAAAAACATCAACCACAAGGTCGGTGCGCTGCACCCGGATGCTTGTGCCAAAGAGGTCCGAAAACGTGGCGCAGATCTCGGCATCGCCCTCGACGGCGACGCCGACCGCATCATCATGATCGACGAAAAAGGCAATCAGATCGACGGCGACGCGATCATGGCTCTGTGCGCGACGCGAATGCTCCGCGCCAAGCGCCTTCGGCGACGAACCCTCGCGACCACCGTCATGAGCAACCTCGGCCTCGAGCGCGCGATTGAAGAGGACGGTGGTAAACTATTGCGGTGCAACGTTGGTGACCGCTACGTCGTCGACGCCATGCGGCAACGGGGCCTCAATTTCGGGGGAGAACAATCCGGACATTTGATCTTTCTCGACCATGCGACGACCGGCGACGGCCTCGTCGCGGCCATGCAGGTGCTCGCCATCGTGCTGCGCGAAGGGCGACCGCTGTCCGAGCTCGCCAGCGACGCGATGCAACGGGTTCCGCAAGTGCTGGTGAACGTCACACTCCCCGATCGCCGTGCCCTCCAAGAGCTGCCCAAGACCCGTCGAGCAATCGCCCTTGCGGAGAAGTCCCTCGGCAAGAACGGCCGCGTGCTGGTCCGATGGAGCGGAACCGAGCCGAAGCTTCGTGTCATGATCGAGGGCCCCAAACAGGACCGCATCGAAGCCATGGCCAACGGCATCGCTGAGGAAGCCAAGAAAGAGTTCAAGCTCGCCCGCTAGCCGAAAAATGGCAAAGCCCCGCGTCGCGTCAAGGCGCTCCGCGTTCACCGGATTTGCAATCGGGGGTGGCTAGGGGACTGCTGGCGGCTCGTTGAAGAGGACGGTGATGGCCGACGGCTCGACCCCGAGCACTTCGATGCCGTCGGGCAATCCGCGTAGCTCGACCGGCACCGCTACGGCGCCCTTCTTCGTGGACGTCTCGCTCAGGCTTACGATGGCGAGCACCGAGGCCGGATTCAAGGCGTCAACCAGCGCCTCAGGGCCGCGGATGCGGGCGGCGACTGCTCGAGGCCGAAGCGCACGAGGAACGACGCCCTCAGCGTCGACCCGCAACGGCGAGAGCACGCGAACTTTCAACTTGGCTTGGACCCGCAGGGTCACCAGAACAGTTTGCGTGTCGAAGCTCGTGTTCGCCGGAGCCGAGACGAGTTGCACCTCGCGCTGAACGACGCCTTCGTCGAGCTCCGAAACGTCGACCTGCATCGACCGAACGGTGCGAATCGAGTTGACGACATCTCGCGGTCCATCGACCTCGACTGCCTCCGGAAACACTTCGGGCTCCCCCGCCCACTCGAGGCCCGGAGCCAGCTGGCCCTCCAGAAACACCTCGACCGGGATGTCGCGGACGGCCCGAGGCACCCATTTGAACACCAAGGATGGCGGCACGACCTGCATGACCGAAACGCCTGCGGGCAAATCGAACATCTCTTTCTCGAAATAGTACCGCGAGTCTTCGCGAGACTTGAGCTCCACGTCGACCGCAGGCAGGGCTTCCTGGCGGAGTGAATTCAATCGGGCGCGACTGCCCTTGAGACGCACTCGTACCCGGTCCGGCGTCTCGGTGACCAGAATCATGTCCTTGGCGTCGGGTGGCGGCCGGACGGCGACGTCGACATAGATGTTTCGCTCCATGTCCTCGGCACCGTGCACGAGCGAAAACATGAGGATCGCGATGCCGAGCGCGCTGGCTTTGAGGCCAAGGTTCTCGGTGACGAGAAGCCGCACGGCGTTCAGCGCTTCGACGATGGCGCTCACCGCGTTTCCTCCGCCTTCTTCACCGTGATGACGGCATCTGGGCTCTGCGAACGACTCGCCTCGGGCGGCGCCAAGGTTGTGCGCCGATCCGCGGCTTTGCGGCGACTGCGCTTGGGTGCGTAGAAGAGGCCGTAAAGCGCATCCCGCAAAGAGCTAACGTCGAGGTTTCGAACGATGTTGCCGTCGAAGCACAGAGAAATCGCCCCACGCTCCTCGCTGACGACGACCACGACCGCGTCGGTTTCTTCGGTGATGCCAATCCCAGCGCGGTGGCGCGCACCCAGCGAACGGTCGCCTCCGGCAGAGCCTGCCATCGGCAGGAACACACCCGCCTGCCAGATTCGACCCTCGCGGATTACGACGGCGCCGTCGTGCATGGGGTTCTCGAAGCTCGGTACGAACACGCTGTGCAGCAGCTCTTTGCTAACCGCAGCATCGACCTCGGTACCCCGCTCGATGAATTCGTCGAGCGCGGCGCTGCGCTCAAACGCGACCAAGGCGCCGATGCGCTTCTGTGCGAGCGTTCCAGCGGCTTTGATCACTTCTTCGATGGTTTGCGTCTCCTTGGCGGTGCGCTGCCCCCGAAGTAGGGGTCGCCTTCCCATTCGCGCGAGCGCACGCCGGATGTCCGATTGGAAGATGATCACGACGATGACCGCCAGATAGGCGAGCACCGAATCCAGAATCGTGGTGACGGTCACCAAGCCGATGCGACGCGCAAAGAGATAGCCGACGAAAACGAGACTGAGTCCGATGGCCACTTGCATCGCGCGGGTTCCACGCAAGATGACCAAGGCCCAGTAAATGAGAACCGCGACGAGTCCGATGTCCAGCGCGTCATGAAGCACTTCCCAAGGGCTTCGCTGAAAGAAGCTCGAGAAGCCGGAGCTGAGCTCGCTCAAAACGCTGGTGAGCACTTCGATCACCGTGCGCCTCCGCCGGCTTCATGGAGGGCCTGGGTCACGCGAATCAACTGGCGCATCACGAACACATCGTGGACGCGTACCGCATCGACTTCTGCAGCCACACAAATCGCAACCGCGGCTGCCGTGCCGCCGAGGCGATCGTCGACAGGAGGCGGCTCTCCACCTGGATTAGGCGCAAGCTCGGCGATGAAGGATTTCCGCGAAGGCCCCACTAGTACACGGTATCCGGTCTTTCGGAAACGCCCAAGAGAACTTAGCAGCTCAGCCGACTGGGCGGCTGTCTTGGCGAATCCCAGCCCCGGATCGAGCCAGACCGACGCCCGTGGCACCCCTGCACGCTCCACGCGTTCAGCAGCCGCCAAGAGCTCGGCCAGCACGTCCTCGACGACGTCCCCGTAGTCGGTGTTGGGCGAGCGCGCTTCGCCTCGACCACGGTTGTGCATGATGACGTAGTCGGCGCCCCTTGCCGCAGCGACCTTCGCGAGCGCAGGATCTCGAGCACAACGCACGTCGTTGACGACGCTGGCGCCGGCCGCGAGCGCCGCCGTAGCGACCTCCGGCTTGACGGTATCGATGGAAACACGCGCCCCGAGCCGTCCCGCCAGGACTTCGATGACCGGTACGACGCGCCGAATCTCCTCGACGGCCGGCACCTCATCGAAGCCTTCTCCATAGGCTCGGCCGGCGGGCCTCGACGATTCGCCGCCGATATCGAGCACCTCGGCGCCGTCCTGCAGCAACCGTCGGCCGTGATCGATCGCCGCCCCAGGCTCTAGGTACTTACCCCCATCGCTGAACGAATCCGGCGTTACATTGAGGACGCCCCACAGCTCGGGCATCAGGACCTCCGTCGTCTACCCTGCGCTGGGAACCTCGCGCGGACGGGGCTGAAAGATCGCGCCTTTTCGCTTTTCTTCGTTTTCGCGGCGCTTCTCCGCGTACGTCGGCACGCTCACGATGACCGACGGCGGCAGGTCCTTGCCGCTCATGATCGCCTCGATCTCTTCGCGACCGAGGGTCTCGCGCTCGAGCAGGGCCTCGGCAATCGCATCGAGCTCCGTGCGGTGCCCTTCGACGATCGCCCTGGCGCGATCGTACTGGGTGTTGATGATGCTGCGAACCTCGTCATCGATCTCTTTGGCCGTCTCTTCGGAGTAGTCCTTGTGATAGGACTGACCGAGGAAGCCCGTCTCCTCCTTCTCGACGTAGGAGAGCGGGCCGAGGGATGCGCTCATGCCCCACTCGGTCACCATGGACCGGGCGAGTTGGGTGGCCTTCTTGAAATCGTCGGCGGCGCCGGTGGTGAGCTGGCTGAACACCACCTCTTCGGCCAGACGCCCACCGAGTGCCATGGCGATTCGGTCGAGCACCCACTCCGCGCTGTAGCTCAGGCGGTCCTCCTCGGGGAGCGCCATCGTTAGCCCGAGCGCGGGGCCGCGCGGGATGATCGTGACCTTGTGAATGGGGTCGTGGTTCGGCAGCTTCCAAGCGACCAGGGTGTGGCCGGCTTCGTGGAACGCCGTCGTCTTGCGCTCGTGCTCGCTGATGACCAAGGAGCGGCGTTCGGAGCCCATCATGACCTTGTCTTTCGCCATTTCGAAGTCGGACATGGAGACGACATCCTTGTCCTGACGCGCCGCCAGAAGCGCAGCCTCGTTGACGAGGTTCTCCAGGTCAGCGCCCGAAAAACCCGGCGAGCCACGTGAAATGATGTCGAGCTGGACGTCGTCACCGAGCGGCACCTTTCGGGTGTGCACCGCGAGGATGCCCTGGCGGCCGTTCAAGTCGGGACGGGGCACGATGATGCGGCGGTCGAAGCGGCCGGGACGAAGGATCGCCGGGTCGAGGACATCGGGCCGGTTGGTCGCCGCGATGATGATGACACCTTCGCTCGATTCGAAACCGTCCATCTCGACCAGGAGCTGGTTCAAGGTCTGCTCGCGCTCGTCGTGACCACCGCCGAGGCCAGAGCCCCGATGACGGCCGACGGCGTCAATCTCGTCGATGAAGATGATGCAGGGCGCATGCTTTTTGCCCTGCTCGAACAAATCACGAACTCGTGAAGCACCCACGCCGACGAACATCTCGACGAAGTCCGAGCCGGAAATGCTGAAGAACGGAACGCCGGCCTCACCGGCGATGGCGCGTGCTAGCAGCGTTTTACCGGTGCCAGGCGCACCCATGAGCAGGACGCCCTTCGGGATGCGGCCCCCAAGCCGCTGGAACTTCTTCGGGTCTTTCAGGAAGGCGATGATCTCTTCGCAGTCGTCTTTGGCCTCGTCGATGCCGGCGACGTCTTTGAAGGTGACCTTGTTCTGGGACTCGTTGAGTAAACGCGCACGCGACTTGCCGAAGCTCATCGCCTTGCCGCCGGACGCCTGAAGCTGTCGCATGAAGAACAGAAGTATGCCAACCAGGAAGATCATCGGAAGCCAGGTCACGAGAATGCTCGTCCAGAGGCTGTTTTGATCTTCGGGCAGGTACTCGACACTCACTTCGTTATCGAGCAGCTGCTGGTTGATCTGCTCGCCCATGATCCCAACGGTGACTTTCTCGTTACGGACGCCACGCTGACCCTGCGCGCTTTCATCTGCAGACTTGAGCCAGTAGGTGTACTCGCCGCTGTTGTCTTGTGGACGGATTTTGACCTTCTGGACTTTGCCCGCGGAGACGTCGGTGACGAACTCGCTGAACGGAACGCTCCGAGGCTGCTCCTCGCGCGCGACGAAGTTGAAGATCACGATGCACATCAGGATCACGAGGACCCAGAAGAGCAGTGTTTTTTGGCTTTGCTTCATATGGTAAGGCGGGACGGGAGGCCGAGCTGTCGAACTAGCTTGGAGCCACAACCCCTACATGTCTTTGTGAGGCCGCAGAGCCCAGTTGGCAACCTTCGCCTCCCTTGGCGACGCAAGGGCGGCTCAAGAGCGGTTGCTGCGTGTCCTTCGATGCTCACGATATTCCAACGAAAGCCCGCCGCTTTGCCGACGGACCGACCAACCCGATCCTAGCAGGACCTCGCCCTGACCCGTAAGAAGTCGGCCCATCTCGACCAGGTGGCTACGGTTTGGAGTTAATCCTGTTTCCCGCGCGATCCAGCGCCGTAACCATCGAACCCGAACGGGCGCGGCGATCTCGGCCAGGGTCTCGACCGAGATCGTGCGCTCGCCCTGCGGCGGCGGTGGGGGAAGCTGTGCGTCGAGGTAGGCATTGAGCTCGGCTGCTTCTTCGCCGAGCGCGCTGAGGTGTTGGACCAAACGAAAATCTTCGGCAAGCAGCACGGGCAAGACCTCATGGCGAATCCGAGCTCGCTCGAAGTCCCGTTGATGATTTGACGGATCATCGATGAATGGCAGACCGCGATCGAGAACGTAGTTGCGAAGGTCGGAACGACGGCAGTCGAGGAGCGGCCGGATCACCCCGTCCGCCCGGCGTGGTTCGATCCCCCCGAGGCCACGAATCCCCGTTCCTCGCAGAATCCGGGCAAGCACCGTTTCAGCCTGATCGTCCTGGCTGTGGCCCACCGCAATGCACGTTGCGCCGTGAGTCCGGGCGATCTCATGGAGGGCGCGATACCGGAGCTCGCGGGCCCGGCCCTGAATCGACGCCCCCTGCCTCGGCACCTCGACCCGTTCGCTGTAGAAGGGAACGCCAAGCTCGTTTGCAAGCGCCGACACCTGCTCCACTTCGGACGCGGATTCAGGCCGGAGGCCGTGGTCGATCGACGCAACGCTGAGGGTGATGCCTAGCTCGGCCCGTAAGCGATGGAGCAGGTGCACGAGGGCGGTCGAATCCGGCCCACCGGAGCACGCCACCAAGACGTGATCTCCGGGGGAAACCAAGCCGCGCTCACGAACGGTACGCCGCACCGTCGAGGTGATCATGAACGGACGCTAAAACACGCCCGACGCGAGGGAAAGCCGCAACTCCGTTCGGTCGCGGAGGCCACCCATTCGCAGGGTTTCAGCGTCCTGTACGGCCCGTCTGGAAAAGGAAAAGGCAGGGGCCGCGACGCGAAGGCCGGAACGGGAACGCCGAAGAAGCCCGGGCCCGGCTTCAGCGGTCTCGAGGGCTCTTTGCTCCTTCTCGCTTCGAAGCCGAATCTGCGGCGTGGGCTCCCAGTTGTCTTGGCGCTCCTTGCGGACGCCTTTGACCGTAAAAAGGATGGCGGGCATCACGCCAGCGAGGCCAACGACCAGCACCGCAACCGAACCCTTCGAGCGGCCGGGCTTGTCGAGCGCAAAATAGCCAGCAAGCGCGCCACCCGTGGCGCCGACGATCGGAAACACCGAAAGCGCCCAAGCTTTGTTGAGCCCCGACACCGACGGGATGATGAGCCCGAGCTCGGCGCCGACCAGGCCCAGGCCGATGGTGCCCTTCGGCGTGGCCCGAAGGTCCGCGAAGACCACGGTGGAGTCCTGGGCTTCGGCGGCGCGAGGCATAGCCGACAGCGAAAACGCCGCCAGCAGTGCCAAGGCACATCCGATTCGTTGCACGTTCAATTCCCCCACCTGCTCCAGTGCCTACATTACACGCACGCCGAAACCGCCGCAACCACGCGACATTACGTAGGGAATCATTTGCCTTGAATTCGAGGGTTGGCCGCCCGAGAATCCCGCGATGGAGGAGCGCGACTTTCAATCCCTGCTGGTGCAGCAGGACGGCCACATCGTCACCCTGACCTTCAACAAGCCCGAAAAGAAGAACCCCTTGAGCCAGGAGCTGGTCAACGAGCTGCTCTGGGCGCTCGACGACGCGGAGGCCGCCGACGAGGTGCGTGTCATCATTCTGACGGGCGCCGGGAATGCGTTCAGCGCAGGGGCTGACCTCAAGGGCATGACCGCGGAGCGCGGAAGGCTCGAGAAGAAGGGCGAATTCGACGACTTGCTGCTGCGCTTCGATACGATGAAAAAGCCCATCGTCGCGCGCATTCCGGGATACGTGATGGGTGGCGCGATGGGCATCGTTGCCTGCTGTCACTTCGCGATCGCGTGTGAGAGTGCCATTCTCGGGACGCCGGAGATCAAGCGCGGCCTGTTCCCCATGATGATCATGGCGGTCCTCCAGCGGGTCATCCACTCACGCGAGTTGCTCAAGCTCATGCTGCTCGGCGACAAGATCACGGCAGCTAAGGCCAAGGAGATCGGCTTGCTGACCGAGGTCGTGCCCGACGATCAGCTCGACGCTCGAGTGGCTGAGCTTGCGGGCCAGCTTGCCAAGCAGTCACCGAACGCGATGCGGATGGGCCTCAACGCCTACAACGAGCAACGCAAGATGCCGGTCGAAGATGCGCTGCCCTACCTTCGCGACCAACTCTACGCGGTGCTTGCGAGCGAGGACGCCAAGGAAGGCCTCGCGGCGTTTTTTCAGAAGCGCGAACCGCAGTGGACGGGACGCTAGTCGAGCACGTCTTTGACGAGGAGCTCGACCGAGCGTCCGCCCATCCAATGATCGGGCTGAAACTCGCCGACGAGCTCGAGCGCTTCACGGCCTTCGAACCGGGCGAACATGCCCGGCGCGAATGCTCGAATCGATTCTTGGCCCACGCGCAACTTGAGCTTTGCGTGAACGCGCCCTTCCCCGACCCCGGTCGCCTCGACGACCTGCGCATTGAGCATGAATGTAGGCACCGGGTGACCTTCGCCAAATGGCCCGAGGCGCTGCAAGTCCTCGACCGTCGGGACCCGGAACGCACCTCCGAGCGCCACGTCGACTTGCACTTCCCGTGGTTGGGCATCTGCCGCGCCCTGCGTCGCGTGTAGAAACGAGGCGCGAAAGGCGTCGAGGTCGCACTTCGAGAGTGAGAGCCCCGCCGCGGCTCGATGCCCACCCCATCCGCTTAGATGCGGCGCACAGTCCGCGAGCGCGCGATGAACGTCGATGTTGCCAATCGTGCGCACACTGCCGTGACCGTGTTCGCCGTCCAAGGCGATGACGGCCGCTGGGACCCCGAAGGTATCCACCAGCCGGGCAGCCACGATACCGACGACCCCGCGATGCCAGGACTGGCTCGCCACGACCACTCCTTCCTCCGGCGCTTCTCCGTACAGCTCGAGGACCTGCACGCATGCCTCCTCGGTCGCCTGCTGGGTGAGCATCTTTCGCTCGTCGTTCCGAGCCTCGACGTCCTCGAGCAAGCGCCAGGCCTCCTTTCCGCTCTTCGTAGTCAAGAAACGAAGCGTCAGGTCTGCGACGCCGAGCCTGCCAGGGGCGTTTAGCCTCGGTGCAAAGCGAAACGCCACATCGCGAGCGGTGAGCTGTGCGGACTCGGGAATCTTTGCCGCTTGCCGAAGCGCAGCGAGCGCCGGCCTGCTCTTGGGGGATCCGATCGCCATCAATCCGGCGCGCACCAAACGCCGGTTGTCACCCGTCAGGGGTGCGACGTCGGCGATCGTTCCGATCGCGACCAGATCGAGCCATGCGCGGAGATCGAGCGACGCACCGAGCTCGGTGCGAAGCGCTGCGCCCAACGAGAAAGCAAGCCCCGCGCTGCAGAGTCCTTTGTAATCAAAACCGCACTCAGGCCGATGCGGGTTGAGAAACGCGAACGCGGGGAGTGCTTCTGCGGGGACGAGGTGGTGATCGACCACGATGACGTCGACCCCGGCGGCGTTGGCCTTGGCGATGCGCTCGTGATCGCTGGAGCCGCAATCGGAGGTGACCAAGAGGCCCGGCCCCTCGGAGAGGCAACGATCGACGGCCTGGTCGCTGAGTCCGTAGCCTCCCTTGAATCGGTCGGCGATGAGTGTCCGCACCTCTCCGCCGAGCGCGGCGATCACTTCGCTCAGGATCACGGCCGAGGTGGTGCCGTCGACGTCATAGTCGCCAAAGACGACGATGCGCTCCCCGGCGCGAATCGCGCGCGCAATCCGTTCAGACGCCAGTGCCCGGTCGGCCATGTTGTCGGGTGAGCTCAAGCTGCGCAGCGTCGCGTCGAGGAAGGGCGAGGCCTCATCGACGCTGCGGATGCCTCGATTGAGAAGCACCTGGGCCGCTGTCAGACCCAATCCAGATGCCTCGGCAAGCATGCCGGCCGCCACTTCGTCGGGGGGCCGCACGCGAAACCTACCCACGAAGCTAGCCCCGCGTACGACTGAAGAGGCGCCGATCCATGAGCTCGGTGATCGGCGCCGCGATGAAGATCGAAGACAGCGTACCGATGAGAATGCCGATGCCAAGCGCGAAGGCGATGTCCTGAATGACTCCCGTGCCCAAAAAGAAGAACGCGGACACGGACAGGAGCGTCGTGAGCGAGGTGACGATCGTTCGCGACAACATTTGCGAGGTGCTGAGGTTGATCAGCTCGCGGAGGCTCTTGTCGCGAACGCGCACCATGTTCTCACGGATTCGGTCGAACACGACGATCGTGTCGTTAATTGAATAACCCATGATCGTGAGAAGTGCTGCGACCGTGGTGAGGTTCACTTCCTTTTGAAGAAGGACATAGATGCCGAGCGTGATGAGCGCGTCATGGAACATCGCGATGACGCCACCGGGCGCAAATCGCAGGTCGAAGCGAAACGCCACGTAAAGCATGATGAACGCGATGGCATACAGCAGAGACTGAATCGCCGCGTCGCGAAGCTGCTCACCAGCCTTTGGACCGACCCACTCGACTCGAAGCGCATCTGCGGGCGCGCGCTCCCCGAACCGCTCCTGAAGCTCGGTCATGAGCTCGTCCGCGACACCGACCAATTGGGCCTCGTAACGTGGATTGCGGCTACCCGTGAGCGAGTTGACCGAGCGTACGTTTGCGCCCCCGGCCATGAGCGCCTCTTGAAGCTGCTGCTCGTTGACTGGGCCCGAAACGCGAAGCGTAATCTTGTCGCCGCCCGGCGAGACTTTCATCTCCTGCAGGACGCCCTCTCCAAGCGCAGCAGCCACGGTCTCTCGAATCTTCTCGACCTGCTCGGTGGGCAAGGACGACACCTCTTGAACGCGGATGATGTACTCGTTTGGCTGATCTTCGACGCTGATGACGTCCGGGCGTGCGTAACCGGAATCTTCGAGAGCTTTCCGGACTTCGGCGGAGGTCGTATCGCCCGTGAAGCGCAGCTGAACCTCGGTGCCGCCGGCAAAGTCGATGCCGTAGTTGGGCCCGGGATAAAAGAGCGAGACCAAGCTCAGGGTCGCCATGAGAGCGAGGACGGTGATGACCGGCCCGCGGTACTTCATGAAGTCGATGTAGGTGCCGGGTTTGATGAACTCCATGTCAGCCCACCCGCAGTCGCTGCACACGCAGCCCGCGCACGAGCCAGTCGAAGAGCACCTTCGAGCAGAACGTGCCGGTGAAGAGCGAAGTGCCAATACCGATCAGCAGCATCGTGGCGAAGCCCTTGATCGGCCCAGTGCCAAACTGCCAAAGGACGACGCCGGCAATGGCTGTCGTCAGCTGACTGTCGAAGACCGACGAGTACGCCCGGGCGTACCCTTGCTCCACTGCAGAGCGCGGCGACTTCCCGAGCCTCAGCTCCTCGCGGATGCGCTCGGTGATGAGCACGTTCGCGTCGACGGCCATACCGACGGTGAGCGCGATGGCTGCGACCCCCGGCAGCGTGAGCGTCGCTCCAATGCCCGACATGACGCCGAGGAGAAGCTGCAAGTTCAACAAGACCATGGCGTCCGCGACCAGGCCGGCGACCTGATAGTAGAGAGCCATGAACACAACGACGAGGATGACCCCGACCAGCGCGGCGAAAGCGCCCTTCCGGACGGAGTCCTGACCGAGTGTCGGGCCGATGAGCTGCTCGTTGGCGGGCCGAAGCGGCGCAGGAAGCGCGCCGGCCTGGAGCACGACGACCAAGTCTTTGGCCTCTTGCAGGAGCTCGTTGCGGTCGAGGTAGGCGCCGAGCGTGATGCGGCCTCGCGCGCCGATCTGACCCTGGATGACCGGCGCGGACTCCACGCGGTCATCGAGAACAATGGCCATGCGCTTGCCAATGCTTCGGCCGGTGAGGTCAGCCATCCGCGAAGCGCCGCGCGTGTTCATCGTGAAGTCGACTTCGGGGCTGCCACTCTGAGGGTCGAAGCCCACGGCCGCGTCATCGAGATCTTCGCCGGTCGCATCTGCGACTCGGTACATGTAGTAGGTGCGCCAGCCTTCGCCGCCCCGGTCGGGGTCGGGCTCCTGCCGACCGATGGAGAGCTCGTGATCGTCGGGCACAGGAAGCGTTGCGATGTATGCGCGAAGACGATCGCGCGCATCCTCACCGAAGGCCTCAGCAAAGGTCTGAGCGCCCTGGTTGAGGTAGATGCCCTCGGGTGGCGTAGTGAAGATAGAGCGCGAGTCCGATTCGTCATCGACAATCTTGAACTGCAGCTGTGCGGTTCGGCTGATGATCGATTTGATGCGCTCGAACGAGCTCTCCTGCGCGCCGGGTATTTCGATGATGATGTCGCCATCATTGGGCCGGGCGATGACGGTCGGCTCGAGCACGCCCATGCTGTCGATGCGGTTGGTGATGGTGCGTTCGGATTGACGGACCGCCGTCTCTCGCATGTTGGCAAGCTGCTCTTCCCGCATGTGAAGGTCGACCACCAGATCGCCGACACCGCTCGCCACTCGAAGGTCGCGGAAATAGTCCTTCACCCAGGTCTTGGACAGTTTGCTTGCGTCTTCTTGATTCGAAAACGTGATTCGAATCGCGCGAACCGCGCCACCGTCTTTGTCCACGCGCTCGACTTTGCATCGTTGTCGAATCTCGTCGAGCTTGGCTCGGTCGATGTCGTCGGCTTCCTCTTCAGGGACGACACCGATTAAGACGCCGCACTGCCGCTGTACTTGCTCGGCGATTCGGTCTCGACGGTCGCGAATGTATTCATCGACCTCGACTTCGTACATCAACCGCAGACCGCCCTTGATATCGAGGCCGGGGTTGATTTGATTCTCGAACGTCTCTTTGACGATGTCCGGGCAGGGCAACCATCGATCCACGCTCGGCCAAAGGGCAAGGAAGCCCAAGACGGACGAGCCGACAACGATTGCCAAACGAAAATACCAGCCTCGATCCATGATCCTCGCCTGTGCGTTTAGCTTTTCTGTTCGGGGGGTTGGTCCAACCCGGCAACGTGACTCCGCAGCACCTTGATTCGCGTTCGTTCCGCGATCTCGATCGTCACATCGCGGTCGTCGAGCGCCGTGATCTCGCCGCGGACTCCGCCGTTGGTTCGGACGATGTCACCCTTTTTGAGGGCGCCCATCATCGCGTCGTGCTGCTTGGCTCGCTTTTGCTGTGGGCGGATCATGAGGAAGTAGAGGACCGCAAACATCAATAGGAGAAAACCGATTTGCTCGGTTCCACCACCACAGCCCATGGGCCCTGGCGCCGGTCCGCCGCCACCAGTCGGAGCCACGGGAACTGGACCGCCGCTGACGTCGGGCTGAAGCAGAATGTGAAATAATGAGTAGAGCACCACTAACCCTCAATGCGCGTCGAGCCCGGATGCACGCTGCTATCCGGGCCCCTCGAGCGCCGGCGTTTCTACTCCATGCCCCCAACCAGGTCAACTCACCGGAATTGTGGATTTATGCTACAAACGCGCGACCCCCGCTTGGTGGGGGGGTAAGGAGCAGCAATGGTGGACAAAGTGGACAAGATCTGGCTCGACGGGAAGCTCATTCCTTGGGACCAGGCGAACGTCCACGTATTGACGCACACGCTTCACTACGGGCTGGGCGTCTTCGAGGGCATCCGCTGTTATAAGCTCGGCGACGGGCGCAGCGCGATCTTTCGTCTGGAAGAACACGTTCGACGCCTGTTCGATTCTGCTCACATCTGTATGCTGCCAATTCCGTATAGCCAGGAGGAAATCGTCGAGGCCTGCCTCGAAACAGTCCGGGCCAATGGCCTCGACGAGTGCTACCTGCGGCCGATCGCCTTCATGGGAGACGGAGAGATGGGGCTCGGCGCGAAGTCCAATGCCACCCGGGTGTCGATCATCGCCTGGCGCTGGGGCGCATACCTCGGAGAAGAGGGACTTCGCAAAGGAATCCGAGCGAAGGTGAGCTCGTTTCAACGCGCCGGAGTCAACACCCTGATGTCAAAGGGCAAGATCAACGGCCACTACGTCAACTCGATCCTCGCTAAGCGCGAGGTCCAGGCCATCGGCTACGACGAAGCGATCATGCTCGACACACAGGGCTACGTTTCTGAAGCTTCCGGCGAAAACATCTTCGTGGTCCGAGATGGCGAGATCGCCACGCCTCCGATGGGGGTCTCGATCCTCGCCGGCATCACGCGCAACTCGGTCATGCGCGTCATGAAGGACCTTGGGCTCACCATCCACGAGCGACTGATCTCGCGCGACGAGCTCTACATCGCCGACGAGGTGTTCATGGTCGGCACCGCGGCGGAGGTCACCCCGGTGCGCGAGCTCGATGATCGCAGCATCGGCATCGGCTCTCGCGGGCCCATCACCGAAATGGTGCAGAGCGCCTATTTCGACGCGGTGCGCGGGGTGAGGGTGCCGGACCAGAGCTGGTTGGCGATCGTCTAGCCGGGGCGCGGAAAAAAGCGCGACGCGGGAGTTCAGCGGACGGGGCGCCTTGCAAAGGTGGCCGGAAGGACTGCGAGCAGGGGCCACGCAAGGCGCCCCTCGGGGCTCGCGCCAATCGGCGGGTGTTGCTGACGTGGCCGCTTGTCACTCACACGCCGCCGAACCCCCACATCGCGCTCCGCCGCGCCCCTCCACTCATATCCATTTGTGTAAGAGAGCGGCATCGGAACACCCCCCCACAAGACAGCAGGCGGCAGCGCGAGCCCGAAGGGCGAAGCCCGGCGCAACGCGCCGGCAAGGCAAAGCGAAGCGAATGCCGCGCCAGGGAGGATTACGGGTGGGGGTGGGCGGGCGGTGTAATTAAACCAAACCAGGCCCCACGCTCAGCAACCCCACCTACGCCTCCACCACCACCTTATGAATGATGATCCGGCGGCAGTGGGGGCATTGATGTACTTCGTTCGCTCGTTGGAGCTCGATCGTCAACTGGGGCGGTAGCGCCATGCGGCACGCCGTGCATGTGCCGTCGCTGATGATGATCACCGCGTTCGGGATTCCGGTCTTGAGGCGTTCGTAGCGCTTGACGATCGTCTTGGAGACCTTGGCGGCAAGCACGTCGCGGCCGTCGAGCAGTTTGGCGCGCTGCTCCTCGAGCTCGGCGACACGGGCCTTCGAAGACTCTTCGTCCGCCTGAAGAGAGGTCTTGGTCGCTTCGAAGTCTTTCTCACGCTCGGCGAGTGAAGCTGTCTTCGCTTCGATCGCCTGCGTGATTCGGCCCAGCTCGTCTTCGCGCTCCTTGATGGCGCGGCGATTGGCCTCGACCTCTCGCTCGCCTGCGTCGGCTTCACGAATGCTCGTCGCCTGGGCGACCTTCTTGCGAGCCCGCTGCAGCCCTTCGCTTCGCTCCTTGAGCTCGCCGCTCTGCTGGACTTTCAGCTGCTCGGCTTCGCTGAGCTGTTGACGCTCCTGGGCAAGCATGGTCTCCAGCGTCTGCACACTGTTCCGCATCTCTTCGAGCCGCTGCGGAATCTGCTTGAGCTCGGCGTCGATGTCACGCGCCGAGTCATCCATCTCAGCAAGTTTTGCAAGCGCTACGAGCTCTTCGCGCAAGGATCGCCTCCGTGGTCAGCCTGAGCTGGCGGGGCTGTAGCGTGCCTTTGCAGCGGGTGCAACACGGCAAATGCTGGAAGCCACGTCACGACGAAGGGCCGACGCCCTTTTTCGTTTTACGTAGTAGGCCCACCTGGACTCGAACCAGGAACAACCCGGTTATGAGCCGGGGGCTCTAACCAATTGAGCTATGGGCCCTCATCGCCACTTCTAGCCCGATCACGCGCTCAACGCGAACGAAACATCACCCGTACAGATCGGAGAACGGCTCGCGACGGGCGTGCTCGGGATTGGGACCCACTCGCCCCCGAATCCTTAAGACGACCCACGGCTAGGCTCGACCCAATCCCTGTGCTGCCCATCCCGAGCCGTTCTCCTATTGAAAGGATATGGTTTCAGGGGCGTGGAAAAAAGCGCGATATGTGGCGGAGTCAACGTCGCACAGGCTCCGAAATCGGCTCGCTCGTTCAGCTCAGGGTGACGATCAACTTCGAGTCGCGGGCGGCGAGGTGCGTGCGCTCAGCCGAAGGCGCGGACTGGAGTCACCGGAGACGTAGCAGCGCTACGTCGAGGATGACGGAGGGAGCACGTCGGCTGAGCGTGCGCAGATCGGCGTTCGCGGCCGAAGGCTGGCCGTCTCCCTGAGCCTCATCAGTTGTCCATGAACGAGCGGAGCTGCTTCGAACGGCTTGGATGCCGAAGCTTTCGTAACGCCTTGGCCTCGATTTGGCGGATGCGCTCTCGAGTTACTTCGAAGTCTTGGCCGACCTCTTCGAGTGTGTGGTCGCTCTTTTCGCCGATGCCGAAACGCATGCGGAGGACCTTTTCTTCCCGGGGGGTCAATGTCTTGAGGACGCGGCGGGTCTGGTCCTCGAGGTTGCCACCGATGACGGCCTCGACCGGGGAGACGGCGTTCTTGTCTTCGATGAAGTCACCGAGGTGGCTGTCTTCCTCTTCACCGATCGGAGTTTCGAGGCTGATCGGCTCCTTGGCGATCTTCAGGACCTTCCGGACCTTCTCCAGAGGCATCTCCATCCGCTCGGCGATTTCCTCCGGATCGGGCTCGCGGCCCAACTCCTGCACCAAGTAGCGGGAGGTCCGGATCAGCTTGTTGATCGTTTCGATCATATGGACTGGAATTCGAATCGTTCGGGCCTGATCGGCGATCGCCCGAGTGATTGCCTGACGGATCCACCAGGTGGCATAGGTCGAGAACTTGTAGCCGCGCCGGTACTCGAACTTGTCCACGGCCTTCATCAAACCGATGTTGCCTTCCTGAATCAGATCGAGGAACTGCAGGCCGCGGTTCGTGTACTTCTTGGCGATCGAGACGACGAGACGAAGGTTGGCTTCTACCAGCTCGGCCTTCGCGCGCTCAGACTGGCGCTCACCTTCAGCAAGTGCCCGATACGTTTCGCGCAATCGATCAACGGGCTGCCCCATGGCGTCTTCCACATCGACGATCGCCTTTTGAGCATCCCGAATATGCTCCTCGGATAGAAGAATCTGATCCTCGGATCCGTACTTGCGCTGAACTCGCTTCTCGACTGCCTTGCTCTCTTGCATGTCGCGCACGACGCGCTTCATGTCTTTGAACCGGAGGCCACCCACGCGAGCCTCGGCTTCGTTCATCTCGCGCTCCGCCCGCTCGACACGGCGGGTGTAAGCCTTGATCGCTGCGACGACGCGATCGATCTGCTTCTTGGTGAGGTTGAGCTCCCGCAGCAACGCGATCCGCTCCTCGAGATGCTTTTCGAGTTGCGCCGTGTGCTGCTTCTTGCTCCGCTCAGATACCTTTTGCTTGCTCTCGAGCTCACCGCGAACCTTCATCATCGAAGACTCGATGCGCTTGACCTTGTCGAAGACCTTGAGGGCGCGAACCTTCGCAGCCTCGAAGTCGACCTCCTCTTCTTTGTCCAGATCGCGGACGACGTCCTTGATGCGGAGCTTGCCCTTTCGGAGGGTCTCACCGATTTCCAGAATCTCGCTCACGCCCACGCGGGAATTGAGAATCACCTGGAAAATCTTGCTTTCGCCATCTTCGATACGCTTTGCGATTTCGACTTCGCCCTCACGCGTGAGCAGCGAAACCGAGCCCATCTTCCGCAGGTACATGCGGACCGGGTCGTTCGACTTCTGCGTATAGCTGTCATCGGCAGGAGGCGGGATCGTGGATGCGCGGCGCGCGGAGCTCCGCGTTGCTGCAACGGGAACTTCGCTCGTTCGGCTCTGGCCTTCAGGCGCACCGTCGACCACATCGATGTCTTCGCTCTTGAGCCACACCATGAGATCGTCGATTTGGTCGGACGTCACCATGTCTGGCGGTAGCGCCTCATTCAGCTCGTCGTAGGTCAAATGCCCTTGCATGCGCCCGCGGTCCAAAAGCATCTGGACTTCCTTGCGTTCGCGCCCTTTGAGCTTCGGCACTACGCGCGACACGGGTTCAGTGTCGAACTTGGATGAAGTCGATTCCTCGGAACGTACTGAGCTCTTGCTCGCCATCTTCACCTCTGCTTCGTGTTCGACTTGAGCTTGTGAGCGCTGCGCGTCAGCTCCACAAACTCTCGAGTGAGCCCTGCCGCCAGCGCATCGTCGCCAACTCGGCGCGCTTCTACGATGCGCTGTTGCAAACGGGGCAGTTCATGTTCGATGTTTTTTCGCTCGAGAAGTGGAAGGCCCTCGTCGAGAATTTGACGTGCTTCTTCGAGGTCGTGCTCCTGCACTGCCAACTTCGCTTCCAACCACGGCCTGAGTTGATTGTCGGTCAACTCGTCCAGCAATGACGAGACATTGAGCGATCCCTGCCTATCCACCATCTGCAAGATAGAATCAAAGATGGCGCGAAGATCAGGGCTCGTCAAAAGCTTCGGAAGCTTATCCACCCCTTCGTGGTTAACCAAGGTCGGTTGATCGATCAGCAGCGAAATCAACTTCAACTGTAACTCCGACACCCGCGTTGCAATCGGCTGCTGCACTGCGTCACGACGAGCGATGGTTCGTTCGGTCTGTCGACCCAGTCCGCGGCGCAACTCGCGGCGCACCAAACCTACGTCCGTGATCCCAAATTTGCGGGCAACGCGCTCAACATAGAGACCGCGTTCGATCGGGCTTTCAACCTTGGCAAGAATCGGACCAAGTTTGGCGATCGACTCTGCCTTTGCGTGCGGGTTTGATTCCGAGCTGGCGGCTGCGTCGTCGATTAAATACTCGATTATGGTGGGGGCGCTCACGATTCGAATTCGCAAAGACTCCGCTCCCTGCTCTCGGAGAAAGCTGTCGGGGTCAGCGCCCTGCGGCAGCGTCACGACGTGTGCTTCGAGCCCGGCTTTGCCCACGACCGTATGCGCTTCACGAACCGCCTTACGGCCAGCCTTGTCGCCATCGAAGAGCAAGACCACCTTCTGCGCAAAGCGTTTGAGCAGCTTGGCGTGTGCTTCGGTGAAGGCCGTCCCCATGGGCGCAACCGAGTTCTGAAAGCCGGCCTGATGCAACGCGACCAAGTCGAAATTGCCTTCGCACAGAACGCTGGCGTCTTCGCGTCGGATCTCGACGCGGCCTTCGTGCAATCCGTAGAGAACCTCGCCCTTGTGATAGAGCTGGTTCTCTGGGCTGTTGAGGTACTTCGCGGGAGGCTCCTTCTGCTCCTCCATCGACGGTGCAGGGGCGAGCGCTCGGCCGCTGAAGGCCACGACTTTGCCGTGCACATCGGCGATCGGAAACATCAATCGGTGGCGGAAGCGGTCGTAGTGGCCGCGGCCCGAGCGGCGCGGAACGATCAGGCCGACGGCTTCCGCGTCGGCGGGTGACGCACCGGCGCCTTCTAAGAAACGCACGAGCGAGTCCCATCCGTGAGGTGCATAGCCTAAACGGAACTTGCGGGTGGACTCTTCGCTGATTCCGCGGTCCGAGAGCTCGTGGCGCGCGATGCCGCCATCGGGATGCTCGAGAAGCTGGGCGCAATAGAACTCGGTCGCCTGCTCCATCAATGAAGCGAGGCGCTGGGACTGCTTCTTATTGCGCTGGTGCTCAGCCTCGCGTTCGGGATCGTAGACAGGCAACTGAACGCCGGTTTGCTCGGCCAGGTCGCGCGCGACTTCGGGGAACGTCTTGCCCTCGACGTGCATCAAGAACGAGAAGATGTCGCCCGACGCCTTGCAGCCGAAGCAATGGTAGAAGCCGCGACTCGGATGCACGTAGAAGGACGGCGTCTTCTCGTTGTGGAAGGGGCAAAGGCCCTTGAGGCTGTTGCCAGACTTCTTGAGCGCAACGTAGTTGCCGATGACCTCTGCAATTGGCGCGCGGTCGCGGATCTCAGCAATCTTGTCTTCGGAAATCACCGCCGCGTCTCGCCCATGCTCGCCGTCCCTGCGAAGAGAAGGCAGTGTAGGCTTCGTCTGGTTCTTGGCAAGCGCCGCGGGCCGCTGTAGTTGTGGCGCGATGGCTTCCGTGCGCGCACCACTCCGGCGAATCTTTTGGGTGTATGCCCTGGTGTGCGCGTCGGTCTTCGCGGTTACCCGGCTCGAGTCGATCGCCTTCGTGGGGCAGTACGTCCATCTCGTCGTCGCCACCATCTTTCTACTGACTTCGATCCGGCTCACACGAAGCGACCCCTCGCATTTCGGCGTTGGCCTGGGTGGGCTGCTCGAACCCCCGGTGGACGACCACGGGGCGGGTCCGCTCGGGATTTTCGATCTCGGTCGCACGATTCGCAGCGCGCTGCCTTCTGCGGCGGTGGAGCTCGGAGTCGCGCTTGGGATTGCAGCCGTCGTGTTCCCGCTCTTCGCGCTCGGCTTCTACTTGTGGAATCAGCCTGCCGGGGCTTTCAGGCTCACGCTCCCGGCCAATGCTACGAGCTTCGTCTTAGCGCAGCTCATCGTGGTCGCCTTGCCCGAGGAGGCATTCTTTCGTGGCTACCTGCAGACGGCTTTGAGCGACCTCGAGGAGACCCGACTCCGCGTGCTCGGGGTGAGGCTCGCACCGCGCGCATGGGTCCTTCAGGCGATCCTATTTGCGGCGATCCATTTCATCGTCGACCCCCATCCCGCGCGCCTCGCGGTCTTCTTTCCCGCTCTTCTGTTCGGATGGACGCGCGGATGGCGCGGTGGAATCGGCGCAGCGCTCGCTCTCCACGCGATGAGCAACCTTTATTCCGAGATTCTCACGCGGAGTTGGCTATAACTGCGATATGCAGGTCACTCCGCCCGCTCCCACGATTCTTAGCGAAACGGTTCGTCGCGCGCTCTCCGAAGACATCGACCGCGGAGACCTGACCAGCGAGGCATGTGTCGAATCGACCACGATCGGCACGGCGAAGCTCAACTCACGCGAGCCCATCGTCGTTTGTGGGCTTCCGATTCTCGAAGAGGTGTACGCGCAGGTCGACCTTCTCGTCGATGTCGAAAGGCACGTGGATGAGGGTGATCGCTGCGATTCGGGCGCGACGCTGGCGACTATTTCCGGACCCGCGACATCGATTCTGCTCGGCGAGCGCGTCGCGCTCAATTTCATGCAACGCCTCACGGGCGTGTCGACGATGACGAAGCGTTTCGTGGACGCCTTGCCCGAGGGTTCGTCGACCCGAATCACCGACACCCGCAAAACGACCCCCGGGCTCCGGGCCTTGGAGCGCTATGCGGTTCGCTGCGGCGGCGGACACAACCATCGCGAAGATTTGGGTGCCGCCGTTTTGATCAAGGACAACCACATCGCCGCGGCGGGCGGTGTCCGTCACGCGGTCCAGCGGGCGCGGGCCTATGCACCGCACACCTGCCGCATCGAATGCGAGGTCGACACTCCGGAGCAGTTGCAGGAAGCGCTGGCCGCGGGAGCCGACATCGTCATGCTGGACAATTTCGACGACGAGCAGGTGCGTGACGCGCTGACCCTCGTCGATGGCCGGGCGCTCGTCGAGGTGTCGGGCGGCATCACCCTCGATCGCGTCGCTCGCTTGGGCGCGCTCGGAGTCGACGTCATCAGCGTCGGCGCGCTCACTCACTCGTCGCCGGCCTGCGATCTCGGTCTGGACTGGAGCTAGCTCGTGCTCGAGGATCTACAGCCGGCGCGACTCGGCGAGTTGATCCGCGGTGGCTGGGGCAGGTCGTTGACCATCATACAGAGCACCGAATCGACGATGGACGATGCCTCTTCGGCCGCTGCACGAGGTGCAAGCCACGGCCACCTCGTACTTGCCGGCCAACAAACCCGGGGTCGCGGCGCGCATGGGCGGCAGTGGGAATCGCCGCCGGGCTCCGACCTCTATTTCTCCGTGGTTGCCCGTCCCTCGGTCGAACCCGCCTCGACCGCATTGGTCACGCTTGCCAGCGGGCTCGGGGTTCGCGACGCGGCGGCTAGCTTCCTATCGGGCCGCGCCGTCCAGGTGAAGTGGCCGAACGACATCTGGATCGATCGGCGCAAGTGCGCTGGCATTCTCGTCGAAAGCCGGACGCTTGGGATACGCATCGATTCAGTCATCATCGGCGTGGGGCTCAACGTGAACCGCATGCAATGGCCCGAGGCGCTCAAGGGCGTGGCCACGTCACTGCGAGCCGAAGCGCTCGGCCAGAAACCATTGGATCGCGCCGAGGTGTTGGCGGCTGTCCTGTTTCACATGGAGCGATGGGTAAACCGGCTCGTCAAGGACGGCGCAGCTGCCGTGGTGGACGCCCTTCGGCCGAGCCTCGCGCTTCTTGGCGAACGAATCCGATTCGAAGGCGGCGAAGGTGTTTTCGAGGGCATCGATCATGACGGCGCAGCCCTCGTGCGAACCCAAACCGGCCTGCGTGCTCTTCACGCAGCCCGCATCGAGCCGCTCGAGAGCTGAGCCCGGCGCTTGCCTGCACGCGACTGGCGCACCAATACTGGCCTGATGGCCCAAGCAAACGAGCTCGCCTGGTTGGAACACTCCGTGGGCGTTCTTGCCCTCGACGACCGCGCGATCGTTTCGGTCGCCGGGGACGACGCGCACGACTGGTTGCAAGGGCAGGTCACGAACCAGCTCGAAGGCGTCGAGCCCGGGAGCTCGGTGTACGGCTTCGTGCTCACGTTGAAGGGACGAATTTTGGCAGACGTCTATGTGCTCGTTCGGGAAAGCGAGCTTTGGCTCGACGTCCCGGCGGCCCAGGTCGATGCCCTGCTCGAGCGCTTCGATCGATACATCATCATGGAGGACGTCGATCTCGAACATCGAAAAGACCTGCGCGTTATCGCAGCTCAGGGGCCTCGTTCGAACGAGCTTCGCGGCGATGGCTGGCCTGCCGACCGGCTCGGCCTCGAAGGACGGCAATGGGTGGTCGCGGACGCAGCGCTCGAGTCGGAGCTGACGAGCCTGATCGCGCGCAGTCACGAGCTTGGTGGCGGCGCCGTTAGCAGCGAGGTCTGGGCTCAGGCTCATGTCCTTCGCGGACGGCCCCGCTTCGGCGTGGATTTCGGCGACTGGACCTACCCTCAGGAAAGCGGCCTGAACCCAGTCGCCGTCTCATTCAAGAAGGGCTGCTACATCGGACAAGAGACGGTCGTCATGCTGGAGAACCGGGGCAAGGCCCCCAAGGTGCTTTGGCGTTGGGCGATCGAAGGCTCGGTGGCCCCGGCGGCCAAGACCCCCATTACGGTGAGCGGCGCCGTCGTTGGCGAGGTCACGTCAGCCGCCGTGGGTGAACAGGGCGTGCGGGCACTAGGCTTTCTGAAGCGGGGACACGAATCGGAAGACCCAGAAGGCTTCATGATCGCGGGGCTCGCCGCGCGCGCGCTCGGGACGGTGGAAACAGGGCCGGGGGTGTGCGCGGAGCAGACGTGACGATACGGAAGCTTCGACGCTGGCGCGATCCGCTCTCCGACCTTATAGTGGCCTCATGCTGACCCTCACCGACCGAGCTGCAGAGAAAGTCAAAGAGATCCGAGACGCCGAAGGCCTGGCGGATCAAGGGCTTCGAGTGCGTGTGATCGGCGGCGGTTGCGCGGGTTTTTCCTATGATTTGTTCTTCGAGAACGAAACATCCGATTTGGATCAGACGTTTAATTCGCACGGCATTCCCATCTACGTGGACATGATGAGCGCGCAGTACGTCGAAGGCACCGAGATCGACTATGTCGAGGGCCTCCAGGGCGCCGGGTTCAAGTTCCAGAACCCCCAGGCGAGCCAAACCTGTGGGTGCGGCTCTAGTTTCGCCACCTGATTCCCCTGTAATTTCAGCCTGATGTCCCCGTTGAGCGATTCTCGCTCAAATATCTACTTGCGTTTGTCTTACTTTTGTCTAAGTTATACTTCAAATAGTTGGACACAACATGGACGGTGTTCCTGCTAGACAGTGACGTAACGTAACGGTACAGAGCGCATACAGGATATCACCATGCAGTCATCCGCATCCCTCGATCGATATATCCAGCAAGTCCGGGCCATCCCGAAGTTGTCGCGTGAAGTCGAGCACGAGCTAGCGCTTCGCGCCGGTGAAGGAGATCAAAGCGCGACCGATCGTCTCGTGGAAGCCAATCTGCGCTATGTGGTCGCGATTGCACTCCAATACCGTCGGTATGGAGTCACCCTTGGCGACCTGATTGCGGAGGGTAGCGTTGGCCTGGTGACGGCCGTTCGCAAGTTCGATCCACACCGTGGCACACGATTCGTGACCTACGCGGGCTACTGGATTCGCGCGTTCGTCCTCGAGGCGGTCGTGCGGTCGAGCACCATGGTCGGCGCCGGCTCTGGGCCATTCCGCTCGAAGCTGTTCTTCCGACTTCGCCGCGAGCGAGCGCGTCTGTCGAACGTCATCGCCGATCCGGAAGAACTGATCGCCACGCTTGCGTCCGACTTCGACACGACCCCGGCTAAAATGACGGAGCTGCTCCGCCGCCTCGATCAACGCGAAATCTCGCTCGATGCGCCCGCGTACCATGACTCGGATTCGACCCTGGTCGAGATGCTACCGGGCACGGCAGAGCCTCAGGATCAGATTGTCGCTCGCCAACGCAGGCAGAGCGGGATTCAGCTCCGTCTCGCCGGCGCCCTTTCAGTGCTCGACGATCGAGAGCGGCTGATCGTCGAGAAGCGTATCCTGAGCGACGACTCCGCTTCCCTCGCCTCCCTGGGGCGCGAGCTCGGCGTGAGCCGGGAACGAGCGCGACAGCTCGAGGCCAGGGCAAAGAAAAAGCTCGCCGAAGAGCTGAAAGACCTGGCCCCGGCCGCCTAGCATACCTGCTCAGATGTAGGGTGGCTGCTCACCCCACGAGGGCCGATGCGAACTTCGCTCGGCCGGAGTAGCATGTAAGCCACGATGGTGTTCGAGGACGGGGAGAGCGCGGCACTGCGCCGTGAGGTGACGCAGGCGCTGGGGCAAGACGATCTCGTCGACGAGCCAGACTCGGCGATCCCTCCCGCCCTGCCCGGCGCTCCGGCGCCCCGCACGCAGCGACGGCCCGCGCCGTCCGAAGCGGATCGCACACGGCGCGCCCGAGATTGGATCGCAGAGTGCGAGCGCGAGCTGGGGGAACAGCCGGACGTCCGTCGCGCCGCCCGACTGTACTTCGAGATGGGTCGCAGCTGCGAAGGGCCACTCAAAGATGCGCGGCGCGCGCTCGGGTATTACCAGGCTACTTTGGAGCGGGCGCCAGACTACGTGCCAGCCATTCGCGCCACGCGCCGGCTCCTTCTCGGCGGACGAATGTTCAACGAAGCGCTTCCGCTCTTCGACGCCGAGGCGCGGGTAACACGCCGACCGAGCGACAAGGCAACCCTGTACCTGTTGAAGGGGCGCCTCCTCGAAGACGTCCTCGGCAATCGAGAAGCGGCGGAAGAAGCGTATCATACGGCGCGCGCATTGGACCGTTCGCACGCGGCAATCCTGAGAGCCACCGAGCAGCGCTCGTTCGCGAAACAACTGTGGCCGGACGTCGATCGCAATCTCGCCGAGCTCGCCAATGCAGCCACATCGAATGACGCGCACCGCGCCGCGCTGATCATCCGACGAGCGCAGTTGCTCGAAACCCGACAACAGCGTCCCGAACAAGCGGCTGAGCTCTACGAGACGGCGTTGCAACTCGACCCAAGCGCCGTCGTCGCGGTGCAAGCGTTGAAACGACTGTATTATGGCCAACGTCGCTGGCGCGACTTGATCCGCACGCTCGAAGCCGAGGCGCAGTTGGCGACCGGCCCTGCCCTGAAGGCTTCGTCGCTATACCGCGCGGCACGCATCCATGCAGAGCTACTAGGGAATCGGGATGGTGCGATCCAGACGCTGGAGCAGGCGCGAAGCCTTCAGCCGGGCGATCCATTGATCCTCGGCGAGCTCGCCCGCCACTATGAATCCGGACAGCACCTACAAGCCTTGGTCGAAACCCTCGAAGCACTGGCCGAGGGGACTGACGACGAAGCGGAAAAGCTCACCTACACGCAACGCATCGCGCGGCTCTACGAAGAGGAGCTTCGCGACGTAGATCAGGCCATCACCTGGCACGAGCGAGCGGTCGAGCTCGACCCGACCTCGCTCTCGAGCTTGCAAGCCTTGAGCTTACTCTACCGGATTCGCGGCGCCTGGCCGAAGCTGGTCGAGATGTGTCTTCAAGAGGCACGGTACACGACCGATGCCGAGCGGCGAGCGGACTCACACGCGCGCGCGGCGGAGATCTACGAGACTAGGCTCAACGCCATCGACAACGCGATCGAGCACTATCATCGCTCGCTCAACGCCATGCCGGACCACCCCACGGCATTCAAGGCTCTGGCGCGGCTGCTTTCAGACGTCCAGAAGCCCAAGGACCTGATTCAGCTCTACGAAAACGCGCTGGATCGAGCGAGCGGTTCGAGAGCGGTGTCGTACCTGCTCAAGATCGCGCAGATCTACGAGGACGCGCTCGATGAACCTGCGCTGGCTGCCCAAACCTACAAGCGGGTCTTGCAGCAGGATTCGGCGCACCTCAGCGCGGTCCAAGCTTGGCAACGGTCTGCTGCGCGAGCGCATCGGCCACGGGAGCTACTCGAGGCGCTCGACTATGAAATCGAGCTCACCGTCGAGCGGGACCGATTGGTCGCGCTCTTGCACAGAGCCGGAGAGGTCCTCGACGAACACCTGGATGACCGCGATGCGGCCATCGCCCGCTACCGCCGCGCGCTCGACAAAGACCCCCGTCACGTTCCGACCCTGTCGAGCCTCGGGCGTCTCTACTATGCGGCGGGGCGCTGGAACGACTTGCTCGACGTCTATGGCCAAGAGCTCCGGCTCGCTCCGAGCAAGCATCGCCGAGTGGCCCTCCTGCAGAAAATGGCGGAGATCTCCCGCGATCGCCTAGGAAGCGACGACGACGCGCTCCGATATCACCGCGAGGCGATCAAGGTCGATCCTTCGCATGCACCTTCGCTTCAAGAGCTCGCACGTCAACTTCGGGAGCGAGGCGATTGGGCGGATTTGGTGGACGTCCTGGAGCTCCAGCTTCGCAACTCGAGCGCCGTTCGGGTGCGAGCGCGAGCGGCATTCCTGCTCGGCCAGGTCTACGAAGAGCATCTCGAGGATCGAACGAAAGCAATGACCGCATACGAGTCCGCGATCACCGCGGATGGGAGGTACCGGCCCGCCGTCGACGCTCTGGCACGAGTGCGCGCCGAAGAGCAGGACTGGACCCATCTGCTTTCTGACCTCGAGCGCGAGCTCAAGCTCAGCGAGGAGCCGACCCAACGAATCGCCCTGTTTGCGCGCAAAGCGCAAGTCTTGGAGCGTCAAGACAAGCACCGCCAAGCGATTCAAAGTTGGGAGCAGGTGCTAGGGATTGACCCGGCAAATCTCGGAGCGCTGCTGGCGCTGGAGCAACTGCACCGGCAGGTTGGCGCATGGGAATCGCTGTGCGCCGTGTACTCGAAGCAAGCCGAGGTGCTCGAAGATCCCAGCGGTCGAATTGCGGCTCTCTACGAGCTCGCTCGCCTTCTGGAGCATCAGGGGCTCGGGGAGTACGATGATATCGTCGGAGCGTATCGGCGCGTCCTGGAAGTCGCTCCTTCGGACTTGGGGGCCTTGCTCGAGCTCGAGCGCTTGGCCTTGGGCCGTGGAGACAACGAGCTCCTTCGCGAGGTGGATTCCCTCGTTGCGCGTTCGGCGCAGGACCCGGCTGTCGCAGCGGCTCACCGCGCTCGCCTTGCTGAGCGGGTCGAAGGGCAAGAAGACACACAGGCGATCGAGCAGTTTCGCGCGGCCTCCATTGCGGACCCCTATCACATCGGCGCGGCTCGCGGACTCACCCGCGTCGCAGAGGAGACCGACGACCCGACCGCGCTGGTCGATGCGCTCCGCCGAGAAGCAGAGGCCGAGCGCGATGCCAAAGCCGCTTCGGAGCTCTACGTGCAAAGCGCGCAAGTTCGCTTGGAGCGTATCGGAGACCACGACGGAGCGAAACGGAACTTCGAGCAGGCGCTCGAGCTCTGGCCCGATTCCACGGAGGCCGCTGAGGGTCTCGTGGACGTGCTCACGATCGACGCCGCCTGGTCGTCGCTGGTGGACCGGCTTTCCCAGGCCGCTTCGAGCGCACGATCGGTGGACCGGGCCAGCGCGCTCTGGCTGTCCGTTGCACGGGTGCAGAGCACCGAGCTCGAGGAGCTGCCGGCCGCCATCCGCACACTGCAACGCGTTTTGAAAGTCCAGCCCCGCAACCTCGATGCCTTGGACCGTCTCGCACAACACTTTGCAGCCAATCAGTCTTGGCACGAGGCGGCGGCCACAATGGAGCAGTTGCTCGCGGCCGCGCCGGAGAACACCCGCTTGCATAGGGTGGTGCTCGATCTTGCCCGTCTGTATCGCGAACGTTTGAACATGCCCGACAAGGCTTTGCGTCATGTCGAAGCCGCTCTGGTCATGGAGCCGGGTGATCCTGCGGCGCTGCAAGAGCTTTCCTTGATTCACGAGGCGCTCGGTCAGCTACCGCAGGCGCTGGAGGTCACGCGACATCTGCTCGACACGAGCGAGGGGCACGAACGGGGAGACGCGCTCATTCGGCTGGGCCAGCTCGAGCACGCTACCGGAAACTCGCAGAATGCGAAGCTCGCGCTCCAGCGCGCAGTGGTTCTCGAAGGGCCAGGCAGAGACGCGGCGCGGACGCTCGAATCCCTCTGTACGAGCCCGAGCGATTGGCGGGCCTACGCAGACGCTCTGCGCGAGCATCGGGCCAAAGATGCGCTGGGCCGGGTGACCACTACCCTCGAGGTCGCCCGAGTCCTGTCGGACCACTGCCGGGATGAGCATGCTGCAGTAGAGGCTCTTCGAGGAGGGCTCGAAGAGGGTGGCGGAAACGCGGACCTCCGACGCGAGCTGGCCACGCGACTCCGCGCTCGAGGCGAACAAGCCGAGGCCGTCGAACAACTCCAAGCCGTGCTGGCAGAAGAGCCGATGCGCGAAGAGATCTGGCGCGAGCTTGCGATCACCTATCAAGCGGACGGTCGCGCCAGGGAAGCACGAATCGCAAGCTTGCCCCTGCTTCAGATGGGTGTGAACGACGAGAAGGACGACGCGAGGATCTCCGCAGTTGAACCATGGCCGGCCAAGGTTCGACCGAGGTCGCTTCGTGGCTCCATTTTGGAAGAACTGGGTACGCCGCGTGCAGAGGACGCTGCGGCCGGTGCCCTTCTCGCAGCCCTGAGCCCCGCCCTCGCCAAGCTCTACCCCCCAGACCTCCAAAGCTACGGGCTCGCAACGCGAGACCGCCTGCCAACCGAAGCCAATCATCCGCTCCGCGAGATCGCAAACCAACTCGCTGCTGCGCTCGATATTCGGAGTTTCGATTTGTTCCTCCACCGGGTGCGAAACCGGGGCATCACGATTGAGTTCGGCACCCATCCCGCCGTGCTGGTGCCAGCAACCATCATGGAGAAAGACCCGCAGACCCAGACGTTCATGCTCGCTCAGCCGATGACGCAAATCGCACGTGGCTACCATGCGATCGACAAGCTCACGCCCCGGGAGCTCGATGTTCTGCTGGCGTCGGCCGCGCGTATCGTGAAGCCAGACTTCGGGTCGGGCCTGACCAGCGAAGAGTTCTTGAACGAGCAAACGCGGAGGTTGCAGCGGGCGATCCCCCGGCGCGACCGTAAGTTGGTGCGCGATGCGGCCCTAGCGTATTCCCAAGCCAAGCGAGTAAAGTTCGACCGTTGGGTCCATGCTGCACAGCGAACCGCGATCCGAGCCGCTCTGCTTCTCTGCGATGACCTCGAGCCGCTGGTTCAAGACGTGCGGAGCCGAATCGCGCCGGAGCGAGAAGCCGAGGGCGAAACTTTCGATGGACATCCAACGTACATCGATGCGTTGAAGTTTTGGGCGTCACCGCCAGCGATGTTCTTGCGCGAACACATGGGAATGATTCCTTCCCGCTGACCTCGCTGCTGTCCGCTTAGACGCTGTCGCGAGTGTGCCGGTCGACCCGGTAGACCAACCAGCCAAAGGCCAGCACGATGATCAGCACCATGGCGAGCCCGGAATAGAACGCGGGGCTTGCGAAGAAGGCGACGAGCCCGTAGTCGCGAGTGAACTGCCGGTAGGAACCAACGACGGACAGGCGGGTCCACGCGAGCGGCCATACCGACAAGGCGATCAAGATCGTGCCGGCGGTGATTCGACGGGCTGCCAGATCGCGCGAAGCTCGAGAGAGCGCCAAGCCGACCCTAAACCCGAGCGACGCCGCGCCCAGCAACAGCAACCCGCCTAGCAGGCCCCAGAACCACGGGGCACGAGCCGTGTCCACCCAGTAGAAAAGAAACCAGTCACCATGAAATACATAGAAGTAGATCGCGGTTGGCAAGAGGACCAAGGCAACGAAGAGGGCATAGGCGAGGAAGGTCTCCATACGCCAAACCGGGTCCGAGCTGTGCCGAAGCTCGCCGCGGCCGGCATGAGCCGAAAGCGCCCCGGTGGCAATGGCGATGAGCAGAAGGAAAAGTAGCGGCAAAGTGTTCCCTGCTGAAAGGCTACGTCCCCGGTTCGTGGACGGTCAACCAATCGAGCACCATAGTTGAAGGATGCGACGGAGCGCCTGGGTCGGTTTACTGGGATTTGTCGCCGCTTGGGTCGCGGAGGCGCGTGCGTCCGCCGACAGCCTGGGCGAGTTGACCGCACCGTTTGCGACGGCACTCCTGGACGGTAGCTATCTGGGCGCGCTGGGCCTCGTCTTCCTCGCGGGTCTGGCCACCTCACTCACCCCCTGCGTCTATCCGATGATCGCGGTCACGGTCAGCGTGTTCGGCGCAAGGCAGGCAGAAAGCCGCGCCAAGGCGGCGATGCTCTCGAGCGCCTTTGTTCTGGGCATCGCAGCGCTGTTCACGCCGCTTGGGGTCATGTCGGCACTGACGGGAAGCGCATTTGGAAGCGCCCTGACGAGCCCCTGGGTTCTCGGGGCTCTGTCGACCTTGTTCGCGGTGATGGCGTTGAGCATGTTCGGCTTGTTCGACCTCGCACTGCCCTCGGTCTTGCAGAACCGGCTTGCACAGGCGGGTGGCTTCGGCATGCGCGGCGCGTTCGTGCTGGGCTTGGTCAACGGGCTCATCGCCGCTCCGTGCACGGGGCCGGTTCTCGCAGTCCTGCTGACCTGGGTGGCCACGACGGGGAACGTCGCGTTTGGCGCGCTTGCCTTGTTCGTCTACGCGATCGGGATCGGCGTGTTGTTCTGGTTCGTCGGAACCTTCGCCATCGCGTTGCCGAAGTCGGGGCACTGGGTCGAGTGGACGAAAAGCGTGTTCGGAATCGCGATGCTTGCCCTCGCGTTGTACTACCTGCGCGGCGTCCTTCCCTATCCACGTCCGGTGATACGCGACGAGACTTGGCTCGCCGTGGCTCTTGGGCTGCTGGCCGGAGGGGTCATCGTCGGAGCGATTCACCTGTCGTTCAAGAGGAGAGCGTGGGGAGCACGCGTTCGCAAAACGGTCGGGGTCGCCGCCTGCGTGGCGGGCGTTCTCGGAATCGTCGGCTGGGCGGAAGCGTTGCCTCCTGGCGCGCACATCCGTTGGATCGAAAGCTTTGACGCCGGCAAGGCGCAGGCCGTCGCCCAAGGGAGGCCTATGCTCGTGGACTTCGGTGCCGATTGGTGCGGAGCATGCCAGGAGCTCGAACGGGACGTTCTGAGCGACCCCCGCGTCGTCTCGGAGGCACAGCGATTCGTCACGGTGAGGGTGGACCTGAGCACCGAGCAAGCAACCGACGAAAAATGGGCACTGCTCAAAGCGTACGAGCAACCCGGTCTGCCTCTCGTGGTCCTTCATCATAGCGATGGCTCGGAGGCTTCTCGCATCACCGGAATGGTGGAGTGCGACGCGTTTCTAAAACTGATGGACGCCGTTCGCTGATCCGAGCTGGGCCGTGCTAACCTCCGCGCAGGAGTGACGGGAATGAGGATGAGGACCCTTACGAGACGCCGGATGCTTGGCCACAGCGTGCGCTTGGCCGTGATCGGCTCGACGCCTGCCCTGCTCAACGCTTGCACGAAGCCAGAGCTTCATTGCGAAGACGTGAGCGGGCTTCGCGACGACGACTTGGCGCTACGAACGCAGCTCGAGTATCGCGACCTCTCTCCGCACGGCGAAAGCAAGAGTTGCGAAAACTGCGCGTTTTACCTGGCGGGCAAGAAGAACGAATGTGGGCGATGCACCCTCGTCAAAGGCCCAATCCACCCCATGGGGTATTGCAGCTCTTGGGCGGCAAAGGGCTGACCCGCGGGCGGCATGGCACTGTTCGAAGTACGAGGCCTGCGAAAGGCGTTTGGGCGGCAG
>Ga0224508_10000365_pt1 | contig 45018 bp, 42 predicted proteins | sample SF_Jan12_sed_USG_4_FD_170157 | JGI IMG/M metagenome (GOLD analysis project Ga0224508, IMG submission 170157) | Sediment microbial communities from San Francisco Bay, California, United States - SF_Jan12_sed_USGS_21 | ecosystem: Environmental > Aquatic > Marine > Sediment | place: USA... | reverse complement strand
AACTATGGCGCGCTCTATGTCAAGAAATTCCACGACGTATATCGCCAGCTGGCGCAAAACCACAAAGTAGCATTTGTCCCCTATCTGCTGGCCGGAGTTGGCGGCCGTGCCGATCTGATACAGGCAGATGGCCTGCATCCGCGCGCCCATGCACAGGGGCCGATACTCGATAACGTGTGGCCACACTTGTTACCCATCCTAAGGCGTACTGCGGTAAAACAGGGCGATAGTGGTGCTTAATGAGCTCTAAACCACCAGAATCACAGGGGTTTCGACCGCCTATTCCCATAGATGGCATGAACATGATAAATACGGTATGCGGGGCTCAGTGACTTACGGCCTAAACCAGGAACGCCCATCCATACTAGGAGTGTGTCGGTGGAAATCGAAGCCATAAGAACCGCGTATCGGCGTTACGCCCGCATATACGATGCCGTGTTTGGACCCATCTTGCATCCTGGCCGTAAGCTCATCATTCAGGCACTTAACTTACGACAGGGAGACAATATATTAGAAGTTGGTGTAGGAACTGGTTTGTCGCTACCCCTATACCCCGAGAACGTCGAAGTCACTGGCATCGATATTTCCGGAGAAATGTTGGCCAAAGCCCGCGAACGTGTGCGCCGACAGGACTTGGCCCAGGTCGAGGCAGTTTTGGAAATGGATGCCGAAGATCTGAAATTTCCCGAGAATACTTTCGATAAAGTCGTGGCGATGTATGTCGTCTCGGTAGTATCTGATCCCTCTAGACTTGTCGATGAGATGCGTCGCGTTTGTAAGCCCGGCGGGGAAATGTTTATCGTCAACCACTTTCGCAGTCGTAATGGATTCATCAGGGCCTTAGAAGGTTTATTTTCACCACTGGCAAAGTTGGTGGGCTTCCACCCTGACCTTGCGTTAGAAGACCTACTAGAACAGACCGGGCTGGATGTCGTAGAGATACGCAGTGTCAACCTATTCGGTTACTGGAAGGTTCTGCGCTGCCGTAGCACGATCAGACGATCACTGCCAATGGATATCAATGAGCCGATTGAACACGACTCAACCGTCCAGGAGTTTTTCAAGTAAGTTAAGGCTGCTGGGCTACAGTCTACGGCTCGAGCTTGTAGTCATCTTGCAATAGTGCGGCGCGCGCGGCCGCAAGTCGTGCGACCGGTACTCTGGGCGCCGAGCAAGAAACATAGTCCAATCCTATATGGTGGCAGAATCGAATCGAGTCAGGGTGACCGCCGTGCTCGCCACAGATCCCTACTACTAAGTCGGGACGAGTTTTTCGGCCCCACTCCACCGTCATCCGCATGAGTCTTCCCATCCCCTGGACATCTAACACTTCGAAGGGATTGTCCATCAAGACACCGATTTTGTTATAGAGCGGGAGAAATTTATTTTCTGCGTCTTCACGGCTAAAAGAAAATGTCGCCTGACTTAAATCGTTTGTTCCGAACGAAAAGAATTCCGCGATATTCGACAAGCTTTCTGCACGAAGGCACGCACGCACCACTTCAACCATCGTGCCAAAGTGAAAGGGCACCTTTACGTTGTGGGCCCGTTCAGTTTCTTGGTGCACTTCTCTTACCAGCTTCGATACAAACTCCAATTCCCTAACCGTACACACTTGAGGCACCATCACTTCCGGGTGAACGTCGGTGCCTTCTTCCACACATTCGGCAGCGGCCTCAAGGATTGCCTGGATTTGCATGCGGTATATTTCAGGATAAGTAATCGCAAGTCTTACACCGCGATGACCCAGCATGGGGTTAATTTCGTGCAACCCTCGTACTTTCTTTAGAATTATTTCCTTTTCTGTAATCAGCTTCTCATCGACGGCACTTTTATCGCGAAGTCGCGAAATCTCGTCCATAAGCTCCTGCTCGGTCGGCAAGAATTCGTGCATCGGGGGATCTAGCAATCTCACGGTAACCGGCCGCGGCGACATGACACTAAAAAGCGCTTTGAAGTCAGCGCGCTGGATGGGTAGTAGTCGATCTAGCGCGGACTGTCGCTCTTCAGGCGTGTCCGCCAGGATCATCTCAACCACGATAGGCAGGCGCTCGGCTGCGTTAAACATCCGCTCGGTACGACAGAGCCCGATACCCATGGCCCCGTATCTCACGGCGCGTTCGGCGTCTTCTGGTGTATCCGCATTGGCCATGACCTTGAGTGCTGCGGTGTCGTCGGCCCAGTTCAAGAGGGTTTCAAGCTCGTTGGAGAAATCCGGTTCCACAGTTGGTAGCTCACCTAGATATACGCGACCGGTTGTACCATCGATGGTGAGAATATCGCCCTCACCCAATACGTGTGACCCTACATAAGCCCTGCTCGCACGCCCATCGACATTTATGCCTTCAGCCCCCGCTACACAGGGCTTGCCCATACCGCGGGCAACCACCGCAGCGTGTGAGGTTTTGCCGCCGCGACTCGTAAGAATCCCCTGGGCGGCAAAAAAACCGTGTATGTCTTCGGGCTTGGTTTCCTCCCTCACTAAGATAACCTTTTCACCCAAACGGCCCGCCGCCTCGGCGCGATCCGCGTCGAATACAATCTTGCCGCAGGCGGCGCCAGGCGATGCCGCGATTCCCTGTGCCGCCGGCTCCGCCTTGTGACTCGGATCTACTTGCGGGTACAACATTTGCTCGAGTAATTGGGGTTCTACGCGCAGTAACGCCTGTTCACGGCTGATTAGGCCTTCACGTTCCATTTCTACCGAAGTTCGCACCTTGGCGGCGGCGTTCATCTTGCCGTTGCGGGTCTGTAAACAGTACAAGATGCCTTTCTCAATCGTGAACTCGAAATCCTGCACTTCGCTATAGTGACCCTCGAGTTTCGACCGCAACGCCTCGAGTTGTTGGTACAACTCGGGCATCTCCTGGGCCATGTTCTGTACTGGTTTGGGGGTACGAATACCAGCAACGACATCCTCGCCCTGAGCGTTCACCAGATATTCCCCGAACAGCTCGTTTTCCCCGGTGCCTGGATTTCGCGTGAACGCCACCCCAGTACCGCTATCGTCGCCCATATTGCCGTAGACCATTGCCACCACATTAACCGCCGTGCCATTAGCCATGTCTTCGGTGATATTGAACTCGCGTCGGTAGTCCACCGCCCGCTTGCCCATCCATGACCCGAATACCGCCTTTATCGCAACTTCTAGCTGTTCATAAGGATCGTCCGGGAATGGTTGACCGGTATGCTCTGTAACTACCCCCAGAAACAGGTTACAGACTTCCTCGAGATCGCTCGCACCCAGATCTAAATCTGCCTGCGCGCCCGCACGTTTTTTTACATTCTCAAGATGCGCATCGAAATACTCATCCGGTACACCCAGCGCGACTTTGCCAAACAGCTGAATGAATCGACGATAAGAATCCAACGCAAACCGATGGTTGCCGGTTTGTTCCGCCAGGCCACTCAAAGTATTCTTGTTTAGGCCGAGGTTGAGCACAGTGTCCATCATGCCGGGCATCGACATTGCGCCACCTGAGCGCACGGATACCAAAAGCGGGTTGTCCTTCGCGCCAAATCCCTTCCCGGTAAGACGTTCCAAGTCCCTGATGTGCTCCTTGACCGCGGGCATTAATCCCCTCGGCAGACCTTTGTCTTGGTCCGCCAGATAGTGCAAGCACGCCTCCGTGGTGATAACAAACCCAGGCGGAACGTTGAGACCGATCTGGGTCATCTCACACAGATTGGCCCCCTTTCCGCCAAGCAAGGCCTTGTTCTTGCCATCGCCTTGGCGGAAGGAATACACATAGCGATCGGATCCCGCTAACGTTGGTTTCGGCTCTGGTTGGCGTCGATGCCCCATGGAAGCTCCTGGCCGGTGTGCCGGCTTGTCTAGTTTAGTCTGCTGGATTACCGTCAACTATGGATTGACGGTGGCCGTGAACAGGGCCACGGTCAGGCCCTTGTATTATATCGCAATGGCCTGAGCCCGTACGCGCATAGCCATCGACCGGCGGCCTAGATGGTGTGGTCGCCCACAGAAACTAGGGCCGATTACAGCCAATTAGCGTGTGGTTTTCCTGGACAGGTTGAATAATATCGTCTAACTTATTGTTTAATAGAACCAAACAAATCGGATGCGCGCTTTGGGGGAAAGCGCCGAGGAATGGCAGCAAATGTTACGGACAACCAATGAATCAGGGACCGCGAAGACGGTCGATTTCTCGGGAAAACGTATAGGTCAAATTACAAGCGCGGCCTGGCTCAAGACCCGACCCAACGGTAGTAGCCAGCGGGGCTTTGACAAGGCCTTAAGGACCGTCGCGGTCCTACAGACCACTCTCGAACTCGAACCGCTGGTAAGGCTATTCTCGCGCGAAATCGGTGCCAGCGTCCCCCATAGCAGCCTCAACTACAGCAACGATGAGCCCGCAATCGATCTAACAGTTGGGCGCGTGGCTAGGCATTTATGTACGTTTCGACTAATCGTCGAAAAGCAGAACCTGGGTCAGGTTACCTTCACCCGTGGAAAGCCCTTTAACGAGAAAGAGAGCGCTTTACTCGAGTTCTTGCTATCGAGTCTTGCCTACCCCCTGCGAAACGCCGTGCAGTACGAAAATGCGTTCCAGGCGTCACTCACCGACCCGCTGACCGGTATCTACAATCGCACGGCCATGGAAGCAGCGCTGCGCCGCGAAATCTGTCTTGCCCGGCGTCATCGCACGCCCTTGTCTCTCATAATTATGGATATCGATGACCTCAAGCAGGTTAACGACAAGTATGGCCACGCAATCGGTGATCAACTGATTAAGGCTGTGGCCGAGGCTGTATGCGGTTCGCTGCGTGAGACGGATCTGGTATCTCGTTACGGCGGTGACGAGTTTACAATTCTGTTAAATAACACGGCACGGCGCGGCGCAACCGTACTAGCTGAGAATATCCGCAAGAAGATTCAGGGCGTGGCTTGCCAGTTCGAGAACAAGACCATCAACGTGACTGTTAGCATGGGGGTCGCGTCTTTGACCGGCAGGGACAAGCACATTGGCCTTTTCGCCCGCGCCGACCAGGCGCTCTACGACGCCAAGCGGCAAGGACGCAATTGCATCAAGGTTGTCGGCGCAACCAAGTAGTCATCGTCAAGGCGGGGCGGTCTCGATACCGTCGATTCACCTCTTGCCAGTATCTCCCTACACCTAATTGACCGGCGTCAGTCGTTAGCGCTCTAGGCACCGCACAGGCTCGCTGCGGCAGCAAGAATCGGGTGGCCCAATGCGACACGCCGGCGTACATTTGCGTCCCGTAAGAAACAGTCGATGGAGATCGTTTGCCATGAGAACCAAAGCTTATGCCTTATACGGGTTACCACCGCGCAGTCCTCGCACAGTAGCCGCTGACCATGGCTTGCAGTGGAGCATGGGGGCCCTCATTGATATGCTGCTCGGGTGGCACGAGCGAGCGCGTCAACGTCGAACCTTATTGACGCTCGATGATTGCATGCTCAAAGACATCGGCGTCAGCCGGACCGATGCCGAACTAGAGGCCAATAAACCTTTCTGGCGCTGCTAACGGTAGGTGAGAATAATGACCCTCGAGCTGACAATGACCACACGGGCAAACACGGCCCTAAGCAACAAGGCCTCGGACGTTTTGCTAGCGCAATCACGCGACTACGACCGAATCGCGCAGGCTCTGGAATATGTTGCGCAACACGCATCGGAACAACCTCATCTCGTTGATATCGCCAGCGAAGTCGGATTAAGCGAATATCATTTTCAGCGACTCTTCAGCCGCTGGGTTGGCATAAGCCCAAAGAAGTTCCTGCAATACCTCACCCTTTCGCGGGCAAAGCGAAGTCTGTCCGACTCAGCCAGCGTGTTGGATGCCACCTTCGATGCCGGACTATCAAGCCCGAGCCGGCTTCATGACCTATTCGTTCGCTGTGAGGCAGTAACCCCCGGCGAGTACAAACGCCGTGGCCAAGATCTCACCATACAATACGGGTTTCACCCTACGCCATTCGGCGAATGTCTGTTGATGCTGACCGAGCGCGGTATTTGTGGTCTTTCTTTCGTAATTGAAGATGACCGGGAGGGTGCCCTCGCCCATCAGCTGATCGGCTGGGAACAGGCACAGGCGGTCTCGGATCAAGACGGTACTCGTAGCGCCGTCCAGCGGATCTTTGCGTCCCCCAGCCAATCACCAGTCCCCGGAAGCTCACCGCTGCGATTGCTTTTGCGAGGTACACCGTTTCAGGTCAAGGTGTGGGAGGCATTACTTCGGGTGCCGGCCGGCTCACTAACAACCTATGAGTCGCTCGCTCGCCTTTCCGGATATCGCGGCAACGCAGCGCGAGCGGTCGGGCAAGCGGTCGGTCATAACCTTATCGCCTACTTAATCCCTTGTCACCGCGTCATCCGCAAGACTGGTGTGATCGGCAATTATCGCTGGGGCCAAACCCGCAAACGGGCGTTGATTGGTTGGGAAGCGGCACGGGGTGAACTCGGGGCAGCTTGATTGGGTCACAGTGCCTTGAAGACTTTGGCGATAGACTCGCCGTGTACTGAAAGATCCCATTCGCATGTATAACCGAACGGCGTAATCCATACCTTATAGCCCGCCGATCTCAGCCTGGCCGCTAGGTCGTCGAGGAAGGTGCGAGCGAAATCCGGTTCTGCTTTGCTGCTAGAGAGATGAGTAAAGGAATGCAGCACTATTCTCTTAAGGCTGCGCTTGTTCGCCAACCACTTTGTGTTCTTTAAGGTAGTTGTGAATAACTTATCCCGGCGCGTTTCATCTTCGGGTTCGGCATGCACAAAGATGACGGCCACGTCCGCCAGATCCTCTTCTACATCTTGATCATCCGCGTCCGCTAGCGTCTTGAGAAACGTCCTGAAGCGAAATCGCCGCGCCTGGAACATCAATAGTTTCATCGGCGGTTTGACATGCTATCGGCTCATAGTCTTCGGTTTGTCTCGTACTCACGCGCTTCGGCTATCAGCCATTCACGAAACGCGGTAATCCTCGGCCGGTTGACCGCCGTTTTCGCGCACACCATATAGTAGCCAAAGCTCACGGGGACACTTAGATCAAAGGGCTTGATCAATCGACCGGCGGTAAGATCGTCGGCTACCAGTACGCTACCTGCCAACGCGACGCCATGACCCTCGATCGCCGCTTGTATTGCCATACCGGCAAGACTGAACTGTGGCCCGCGCGATGCATCGATATTATGCAGACCGGCCGCCAGTAACCACATGGCCCAATCCGGCTGTGCGCGGGTCGTCCACTCACTATGCAATAGCGTGTGCGCTTTGAGATCCTCTGGCTTCCGTAAAGGACGCGGTCCCTCGAGCAAGCGCCGACTACACACCGGGAACACCTCCTCCGCCATCAAGGGTTCGACGTGGAACTCCGGATAGTTGCCAGCCCCGTAGCGGATACCGATATCGACCTCCTCGCGAGCGAAATCGACCAATCGATCGGTCGCATCTATACGCACGTCGATACCCGGGTGTGCGGTTCGGAATCGATCGAGGCGAGATAGTAACCACCTGGCGCCGAATGTGGGTGGCACGGTAACCGCTAAGGCACGACGCTCATCGCGAAAGCGCGACGCGGTAACGGCTTCCGCCAACCGGTCAAATCCCTCCGCCAGACCCGGCAGGCAGGCTTGACCGGCGTCGGTCAACAACAACGCACGATTCAGCCGTCGGAAGAGCTGTACGCCCAGATAATCCTCGAGCGCCTTCACCTGATGGCTGACCGCGGCCGGGGTCACGTGGAGCTCTTCCGCCGCCTTAGTAAGACTCAGATGACGGCCGGCGGCCTCAAAGGCGCGCAGCGCATTGAGTGGCGGTAACCGACGTTCCATGACCTATGTCACATTATATTTACTAAATTGAATGACACAAATTGTCGTTTGTCAGTGCCTTATTATTGCTCTAATTTATGAAATCAGCATTGATACCGATTAACTTAACTAAGAGGAATTCTAAAATGAATAGAGCGACCAATCAATATTCAAATACGGCATTTGATCAACACTTATCCTTGCTTGGCCAGAGTCTGACCGGGTATGACTGGGCGCCAAGACGTGATCTCGACCATGACACCCTTGAGCACTACGCCACGGTGGGCCACGAGTTGCGCGCCCACGCCTTCAGCCAAGCCCTGCGACATCTCACCGAGGCGATTGTCGGCGCATCTGGGCGAGCCGCGCGAGCACTCAAACACCGACGTCTGCGACGTGCAAACATCCGCCAGCTTGCGGGGCTGACCGACCATCAGTTGAAGGACATTGGACTGCTTAGGGCCGAGATTGCAGCTGCCGTCGACAAGCTACTACCCGACGAATCGCAAGCAGCGGCTGAGCCTAAGTCGAAAGTGGTCACCATTCCGGAGACAAAGACTCCGGCCAACGACGAACCGTCGAAACTTGCCGCCTAACCCGCCCTGGCCCCGCCGCCCTATGTTCATGGGGGGCGGTTGGGGCTTTGGTGCGGGCTATTCCAACAACGCACCGTCGCTTAGACCCTCGAGTTCTAGCGCGAACACGTTAACACCCTCCAGGCAACCGACATTAACACCATAGTAACCAGGTGTGAGTGTAGGCCTGATAAAGCGACAGATAGTCTTCACCCTCGATTACGGTGAAATGTTTCTCCGGCACATAGTGCACAAAGGCACCGCATCAGCGACACAAGGAACAATTGCATCGGGCTGAGTAATCAAGCGTTGTCTCGATTTCGAACCTGACCTTACCGCAATGACAATGACCGATAAATTTAGTCACGATTGACTTACGCTTCTAACACCACGTTCACGCGCCGATTGTGCTTGCCCTTTTTCTCGATCTTACTCACCCGCACCTTGCCAATTTCGCCGATCGAGGCTAGATGAGTGCCGCCACAGGGTTGCAGATCTAGTCCTTCGATCTCCACCAGGCGTACACGCCCCTGTCCGCTAGGTGGTTTGACTGACATGGTTCTCACCAATTCTGGCTTACTCGTCATCTCCTCGTCGGTAATCCACCGGAACCGAACCGAACGATTCTCGCTGATAAGCCGATTGAGCTCGGACGTAATGTGTTGTTTGTCCAGCGTCGGTTCAGGCAGATCAAAGTCCAGGCGACCACTACCGTCCCGCACAGAGCCGCCGGTAACACCGCCGGCAACGATTGAACACAGCAAGTGCAGACAGGTGTGCATACGCATCAGCCGGTAACGCCGATCCCAGTCGATCGCTGCTGTGACCTTATCGCCGGGCTTCAAGGCGCATGCACCCGACTCGGGAATATGTAGGATCTGTCCCGGCGCATCGCCTTTTCGTGTATCTGTTATGGGTACTTCTGCCCCTGCCGCATTACGTAGCCCGCCGGTATCTCCCGGTTGGCCCCCGCTCATAGGATAGAAAACCGTACGATCAAGCTGTATACCGTTTTCGTCGACCGCCGTCACCACCGCCTCACATTGAGTGGCATAGGAGTCGGTCCTAAACACCTCTTCGGTCATCGACATCCTCCATACAGGAATCAGTACATAGATGAGGCAGTGTACCGGATGCCTACGCCAGAATCTCGGCCAAGGCGAGCGACAACTCCGGATAGCGGAACTTGTAACCGGATTCGAGCAATCTTTTGGGTATGACCTTCTGCCCGGTGATATACAAATGTGCCATCTCCCCAATAAGTAACCGCATCACCCACCCCGGAGCCCACATGAATGCAGGCCGACGCAGGGCGGCACTCAGCCTGGATGCGAAGTCGCGATTCGTCACGGGATTAGGCGTCGTAGTATTAAAAGGACCTTGTAACGACTCATTCGCCATGAGGTACAGTACGATAGCTATTAGATCATCGATATGGATCCACGACATCCATTGCTTGCCAGTTCCCACATGCCCGCCCAACCCCGACTTGAACTGGGGCACTAGTGAGCTCAATGCGCCTCCACCTTTTCCAAAGACTACGCCCGAACGCAACAGACAAACCCGAACACCATAGTTTATAGCTTTTGAAGCCTCCGTTTCCCAAGCCTTACAGAGGTCGGCTTGATATTCTTGGCCGGGTGAAGAGTCTTCTGTTAACACTTCATCCCCGCGGGCACCGTAATAGCCGACGGCTGAACCACTGATGAGTAGGCGTGGTGGGGTTCGCACGTGAGCCATGTAATCGATTAATTGTCGTGTCACACCGACACGGCTTGATATGAACGTCTGCTTGAGGTCCCTTGTCCAACGGCCGCTGCCGAGGCTTAGACCGGCAAGGTTTACGATGATCTCAGGTGTACTCTCGCCATCTAGTTCTTTCGGTGACTCAATCAGCCGGATCTGTCCTTTGACTTGCTGTTGTGCTCGGCGTCTGTCGCGGGTTAACACGGTGACGGCGTAACCGTCGGCGAGTAGCCGCTTACACATTGCGCTGCCGATAAAACCAGTACCCCCGGTTACAGCCACGTTCATCTCTTAACTACCTCTCATATCTACCGTAGATAGTAAACCTGCGGCTACATCGTGATTTCACCTGAGTTGACGGCTGACCCAAGCGTGGCGTCGCAGCTCGCTGATTTCTCTTCGCAGGAAGAACAAGCGGAATTGAAAGGTTACAGCGAGTCCGTACGATTCCTTCGCATCACGCCCAAGGAGTTGGCTGCAAAACGCGCCAACTAGGCATGGCTAAACCGCTTGGCGCTGCGATCCTTGGGGTCTTGCTGCAACCCTAAGCGTGATTGGCGCAGGTGGTTCCACAGATTAAGACGCGTCCAGTCCGGCTCCGGTAGCGGCTTGAGTTCATCCGAAAGGAACGGGTTCGGTAGGAAAACAGTCAGCTGCTGTTCATCCTTACCATTGAACAACCGCAACCCCCAGCTAACTGGGGCATCTGCGTCGTCCAAGTGTCGATAGAGTTCAGCCCGGCGGGTTCGACGCCAGGCGGCCAGTTCAGGCGTAACCGGATCGTTGCGATTGCCCTTGTGCTGGCCAATGCAGACATGAAAATGCCAGGCGTCGAAGTCGACGGTTAAGTAACCATCGTACAAAGAGATTCGCGTAGGCGCATTGGGCGCACTGATCTCCCAAACTGCGCCCTGAATCAAAACACCGAAGCGAATTGAAGACCAATAATTCTCAAAAATGTCTTTGCAGAGCCCGAATAGAAAGTCTTCCGATGTATCTAGCGGAAACACCTCCAACACACCCATGCCGGGCTCTTCGACACGTTCAGGCATCACATAAATTCTTAAGCGGCCTTGAGTCTACCCATGGCATTGTCGAGCGCACGACCCAATCGATCGAAGAGATCGTCGATTTCGGCTTCGGTGATGATCAACGGTGGACAGATACCGACGGTGTCACTTGGTAGCGGCCTTACGATAAGCCCGTTCTTCAAGGCATTCGCTTCTACCGCGGCCGCCGCCTTGGTCTCGGGCGGAAAAGATTGCTTGGTCGATCTATCGGCCACAATCTCGATTCCCCCAATCAACCCGACACCACGGGCATCGCCTACTAACGGGTGCTCACCTAAGGCTTGAAGGCGCGCCTGAAACCTCGGCGCAGCATCGCGCACATGCCCAACCACGTTACGTTCTTCATAAATCTTCAGTGTTTCCAGGGCAACCGCAGCTGAGACTGGGTGCCCGCCATAAGTATTGCCGGTACCGAACACACCAAGTTTGCGGCTTTGTTCGACGAACGCCTGGTAGATGGGGGCAGAAACCATTACCGCACCAATCGGCAGATAGGCCGACGAGAGTTGTTTGGCACAGGTCACCATATCCGGGGTAATACCGTAGGTTTGTGAGCCCCACATGTTTCCCGTACGGCCAAAGCCACAAACGACTTCATCGGCGATCATGAGGATGTCATGGCGCTTGAGTATGGCCTGTACTTTTTCGAAATAACCGTTCGGCGGTGTCATAACACCGCCAGCCGCCATTACCGGCTCGGCGATAAAGGCAGCAATAGTGTCAGGACCTTCGCTAAGAATTAACTGCTCAAGACTTTCGGCCAACCGATTGGTGAATTGCTCTTCACTTTCGTTCGGTTCGGCATAACGGTAGTAACACGGCGTGTCAGTATGATAGACGCGTGCGATCGGCAGATCGAAATCGTTATGTAGGTGGGGTAGGCCGGTAAGACTAGCGGCCGCAATCGTTACGCCATGGTAGCCGCGCTTGCGTGCAATGATTTTCTTCTTCTGCGGGCGCTCGAGTGCGTTATTGTAGTACCACACAAGCTTCATCGCGGTATCCACCGCCTCCGACCCGGAGTTCACAAAATACACTTTGGCCATTGGCTCAGGCGCCATGCCGATGAGCTTTTCCGCGAGCTCAATTACCGGCTCGGTAGAGCGATGCGCAAACGTATGAGAGAAAGGTAAGTTTTGCAGTTGTCGGGTGGCGGCCTCGACTAACCGTGGCTCGCTTGACCCGAGCGAAACACACCAAAGGCCGGCTAACCCCTCGATATAACGGTTGCCATCACTGTCCCATACGTATATGCCTTCCCCACGAGTAATGATCAACGGCCCTCGGTCTTCGTGAGCGGCCAGATTGGTGTAGGGATGTAAGTTGTAGGCAATGTCTTTTTTGGCCAGCGAGTCTGTACGGTTTGACATGCTGTTATCCTCCTAAATATCTGGCGCTACCCCAAGTGTACCGGCCATTGTGGCCAATCTGGCCATATAGGTAAACTGGTTTCGTTACTGTCCTACGTGGCCAGATCGTCGCTAAATCCGTAGAGACGCAGACAATTGTTCCACATGATCTTCTTTTTGGATTCGAGGCCTACCCCAGGTAATTCGAGGAAAGTATCGATCCCGTGTGGAAATGGCCCATCGGAATGTGGATAGTCAACCGACATAACGACATTCTCGTCACCGATCATATCGATAACGATCTTTAGCATCTCCTCGTCTACATCGGTTGCGATAAAACACTGCCGCTTGAAATATTCACTCGGTAGTGCCGATAATTTTACCGATTCACCGCCGCCATATTTTCCCCATTGATCATCGAGGCGCTCCAACCACCAGGGCAGCCAGCCACAATTACCTTCTAGAAATCCTACACGTAGATCCGGAAACCTCTCTAGCACCCCACCTAGGGTCATGGCACCTAGGGCCAACATGAGCTCAAATGGAAACGCCGAGGCATGATTTAAGGTGCGAAAATTTGGCAGCCCAACGAAACGGTTGGATACGTAATCCTGACAGGCGCCGCCGCTGGTCCCATGGAACGTAAGCGGTACTCGTAAGCGCGTCAGTTCTCGCCATAACACATCACATTCGGGCGCGTTGAAATAGCGACCATTGACCGGCATCGGTAACAACACAACCGCGACATCGTGTTTTTCCTCGACCGCACGCCGCGCTTCGGCTGCCGCCATTTCAGGGTCGTGCAAAGACAAAATCGCCGATGCTTTCAAACGTTTTGGATCTGTGGCGCAGTAATCGGCGAGCCAATCGTTAAAGGCTGCACAGCAGGCAGTTGCATATTCGGCTTCAAGCGAGTCGATGGACACCACCATGTGCGCAAACGTGCGATACAAGACTGCAAAATCGATACCCTCGACACCCATCGATTCGAGCGTGGAAATCGCATCATAGTCACGCTGACGTATCGACCGGTATACATCTTCCGTTGGGGTGTCCATGTACTTCTGCGCATTAGCCACATCTCGATCGAGTGCCCATGGCGGAATAATGTGGCCCTGAACTTCCCAGTGTGGGAAGTTGGTAGGGGCCCATCCTAAATATTTGGGCATTACTGAACGATACCTTTCATCCAAGTACTGTTCGTAAACATCGCTCGGTTCAATGACGTGGAGATCACTGTCTATGATGTGCAAGCCATCTTTCATCCAACTTCCCTCGCTGCGATCAGCGTACCACGCCCAATCCTAGATTGCCTACTCACCGATGGCATACCGACAACACCAAGCAGGCATTTGTTTTGCTAGTGTACTTGTACCGTACTTAAGCTTTTGCGCACCGAGCAATTTCAACTAAGCTTGTAGCGTGTTGGCATTAGTAAGTAACATGGCCCGCCGGTATGACAGACATAACAATCTAGATGAATATCTCGATCTCATGACAGAACTCAGCCCGGAAAAGAGAGACGAGCTCGTAAAAGAAATCACGGTCATAATCAAGACCTGATTTTCTAACCGATCTCGTACTTCAGTTTCCGTGGGATCTTTTTCGAAGACGTTGGTATGACAAAGATCCCTATTTGTGGTTGGTGTTTAACGGCCTTGAATACGCAGACGATGCTATGGTCGGAAAGTCATTGACTACTTTGAGGAAAACACGTCGGTAATCAAAGCAGACTGTGTACTTAAGCGATCGACACGATGATTCCATCGGGACCGACCCCAGATAGTGCGGTAAAATACGCAATCCATGCAGTGCACAGACTAGGACCAGGAGGGTACTATGGCCCAACTACAACGAGCTGTCGTCAACGTATCCAATGCCCCGCAGCCCTTGGGTGCATATTCCCAAGCCATCCGCGCCCGCGCAGGAGAGTTCGTCTTTATCGCGGGTCAGGTATCGGTGGATATCGACGGAAACCGTATAGGCGAAAACGATGTGGCAGCACAAACGCGGCAGGTATTCGACAACCTCGGTCGCATTTTGGCTGGCGTCGGTGCATCCTTCAGCCATGTGCTGGAATTCACCACCTACGTCGTCGGCAGAGAGGCCATTCAACCCTATATGCAGACGCGCATGGAAATCTTTGCCGACATATTTCCGAATAAGGACTATCCACCCAATACGCTATTGGTCGTTAGCGGTCTGGTTCGAGAAGAGTTCTTACTGGAAATCAAGGCGGTGGCAGGCCTGCCCTAATCGGGCAGCATGGACCGATGATGGTGGGCCTCACTGCTCACATGATGGTCCACCGTACAGCGCGATCACGCGATCCGGATAATCAGAAATAATACCGTCCACCTCCCAGCTGATGAGACGGCAGATGTCCGCCGGCCCATTGACGGTCCAGGGAATGACCGGGATGCCACGATCCCGAAAGCGCTTTACATCCCTTAAGCGCAATTGTTCGAACCGCGGAGACAGAATCGTTGCCGTGCTTTCACTCAACATCCGATCGTAGTCCTTGGGTTGCTCCACCAAAATCGCCCTCGCGATATTAGGATCAATTCCACGTGCAGCCCGCAATGCGGTCGGATAAAACGACTGTATGATCGTTCTTGACTGGAGATTGTATTGCTTGATCTGGTCGATAAGGCGCCTCGCAAAGTCATGTACCGACCAGTTGTCCTTGCGCTTCTGCCATTTCATCTCGATGCTGAGACGCGCAGGGTAGTCAGCTTGCTCAACGAGCGCGAGGACATCTTGTAATCGAGGGATACGTTCGCCTGGTATCTTCCGCTGGGCTGGAAAAGAGCTATTAGTTAGCTGCCCACAGTCAACCTTGGCTAGATCGCCATACGAGAGCTCCTCGATCAGTCGCTTTGGAACTCGCCGACCATCGTCGTAAATACAGATCTTGGGATTGAGGTGCGGGTCGTGGTGAACCACCAAGATAGGGTCTTTGGTGGCTTGCACATCAAATTCGAGCGTTGTGACCCGTAGTGCCAGTGCCTTTTTGAACGTAGCCATCGTGTTCTCTGGCAGCAACCCTCGCCATCCCCGGTGACCCTGGACATCTAACGGCTTAGGCTCGCTCGGATTGTGCGCATCAGTCAAACAACAAATCGACGTCGTCGTTACCAAGATTGCAACTATCCAGCGCATTGCTCCGGTCTCACAAGTACTATTGCTATGCTACCGTAGCTGACATCGTGTGGCTTGTCTCTATGATCCTTGACTTATGCCGCCAAAGAGACCCGTTCCCGAAACGTCGATATCATCACCGAAATCGTCCTCCGGTTCTGAAGAGAACGATTTGACCTCAGTGTAGATTCCGACCGCCTTTAGTCGAAAGGTAACGCCCGCCATCACCTGCAGCGCAAGATCATCACCGTCGGCGGATCCGCCAGGGCCATCGAAATCGACAGACGCGATACCGATCCCACCACCTATATAGAATTGAATAGGCTCGCTGATTTCGAAGTACCGTTTGACATTAAACATGATCGCCAGCGTATCGTTATCGCCCGACGTAGCTAGACCTGAATCCCAGTCGTTGCTGTAGCTCAATAATTCACCGCCCAGGACCACTTCATCGATACCCCATTCGTACTCGATCGAAAAAACGCTGGACGCGTCTTCATCAAACACCAACGAGACACCCGAAATATTTTGCGTATCGTCAGAAAGCTCGAAACTACCGGCCTTAACGATGAGGGCGGAGTCCGCCTGCGCTGGCGGGCCCAGACATGTCATGGCGGTCATGACAATAAATGAGAACACACTGATAAACGGCTTCATATCCATACTCCTCTTTGTCACTGCTCGAATCGTGTCAGTACGTTAGTAACATCGACGCCGATGGAATCGACCGGTGATCATCTGAATAGACGGTAATCATCGATAGTCGCCCCCAGGGCGTGCCAATCTCGGAATTCTAACAATAAAGGCGACGCTTGGGATCGCGCCCAAAAAACAGCGTGTCCGGCCGATGCCAGTTCCGGCCAGCCGGCTCTTCTCCGCCTAAATCAACGATGACGGGCCGGTTCTTGAGGTGTATGTGGTAGCTGCCGGCCCCCTGCTTCCTTGACGATCGGGAGAACCCGGACTATATCAGGGCGATAACATTCTATTTATGGAGGTATCGCAACAATGTTCGCAAGGATGAAACTCCCCGCTTTTTTCCTGATCGCCATGATAGTTCCCATGGCCCTCTCTGCCGCCACTGAGAAGGCGAAATCGGTGAATTATAGTCGCATCACTCACGGCGGTAAGGTAGTCGTGGGTAAGTCCATGGATATCGGACGTGATCATAAGGGCATCAAACTTGAGGCCATTAGCTTTTCTGGCGATGAGGCCATCGTGATCGTTTGGAACAAGAGGCCGACCGGCGTAAGCGGGCACGTGGGCATCGCCCTTTATGACGCAAAGAACCGGTTAATCGCAGCCGAGTCCGATTCGATGTCGATGGTCCGAAAGGTTACCAAGATCAGGTCCGGAAAACAGGCCAACTTTAGGGTCAAATTCAAGAAATTCTTGCCTAATTTTAAGGGGGTTGCTCAGTATCGGTTGGTATTTACCACGACCTCATAGTGACTAGTTAAGATTTCTTGCCTGAAAAAAAGAACCCCGCCGCGCGCGGGGTTCTTTTTTTTATACGGCCTATTACGGGGGATGATGGCGATACCAGTTTGTGGCCTGCTCGTACGCGTAGGCGATTCGTAGCACGCTTTGTTCATCGAACGCTTTACCGGTGACTTGCAATCCGATTGGCAGACCGCCGGCAGTGAACCCGCAAGGGACCGATATTGCCGGCAAACTAGCAAAATTAAACGGCAGCGTATTCCGACTCCGCAACAGGGCATGACCCGGCGGGTCATCCGCAATTCGGGTCGTCGGCACCGGAGATGTCGGCGTAATCAATGCATCGAAACTCTCGAGCCTCTTCTGTGTCTCGACTGTAAGATGGCGACGCAATCTTTGTGCCTGCACATACTGAACCCCGGTGTAGAAATTTCCCAATCCAAACGATGCCAGCATCTCATTGCTAAACTTCTCTGGACGCTCGCGCAACGCATTGGCGTGGTAGGCGGCACCCTCAACCACAATAATCAATGACCCCATACGGTGGCAAACCCACATATCCGGTAGTTCCGCATCTACTAGTATTGCACCGAGTTCTCGCAACACGTGTACCGCGTTTTCGACCGCGGCTTTGACCTCCGGGTCACAATCTTCAAAAAAGAATTGGCGAGCGACCCCGAGTTTGCAGCCACGAATGCCTTGCTTGAGGTTTGCGCGATAGTCGGGGATCGCGCGGCGTACACAAGTGGGATCGCGCCTGTCGTGTCCGGCCAGGACCTGCAGCATCAGGGCCGCATCCTCGACGCTGCGCGTCATTGGGCCGACATGGTCCATGGACCAAGACAGCGACAGCGCGCCAAACTTACTTACCCGACCAAAGGTTGGCTTAAGACCAACGATGCCACAGCACGCCGCCGGTTGGCGGATAGATGCGCCCGTATCGCTACCCAAAGCGGTCATGGCCAGCCGATCCGCGACGGCAGCGCCCGAGCCACCACTGGAGCCGCCGGGATGGCACTCAAGATTCCAGGGATTGCGTACAGCACCATAATGCGCATTGTTGCTGGTGGTGCCATAGGCCAGTTCGTGCAGATTAGTCTTGCCCAGAACGATCGCCCCGGCCGCGTTTAGGCGTTCGACCACCGCCGCATCGTAGTCCGGCACCCAGTCCGCAAACAGCGGGGAACCGAATGTGGTCCGCACCCCGCTTGTGGCAAACAAATCCTTTACTGCCACCGGGATACCGTGTAGTGGTCCGATGTAGTGACCTTTCTCAATCGCTGCCGCAGCACGCTCCGACGCCCGCCGTGCTGTATCCGTCATCACCGTTATGTAGGCGTTGAGCTGCTCGTCTCGTTGGGTAATAGCGCGATGTCGGTCAGCTCCACCGGCGAGATCTCCCCGGCCTCTATGCGCGGCGCTACCTCGGCGATGGTCGCAAAAGCAGGCTCACTCGCGATCATCAGTATGAACTATCGGCGTCACGTGTACGATGGCAGGGACAGTATCTTCTAGTCGCGACTCCCATTCTTCTAACATTGTCACCGTCTGCACCATGGCCGGTAGGCGTGTTCGATAAACCTCGATCTCGCCCTCTGATAAGTTGCGCCCAAAGGTTTGGTGCGCCATTTCTTGCAGTTCAGAGATGGAAAGTCGGCTCATTAGCGTAATGATCACCAGGGTATTACCGTACCGTCATAGTCAAAGAATTTGCCCGTATCCTTAACCGAAACCCGCCCCAGCAGTTCGCGGATCGACTTCGCACTTTGTTCGACCCTTAGCAACGCACCCGGGCCACCCATATCTGTCCGTACCCATCCGGGGTGTATCACCACTACACTAATACCGCGACCCTTGAGGTCATTGGCGGCACTCTTCATGGCCGCATTCAACGCGGCTTTAGACGAACGATACACATAGCTACCGCCTGACGTATTATCTGCGATACTGCCCATCTTACTTGTGATGCTCGCAAACACTTTGCGTTTGCTAGCGGCTACCACATCGATAAAGGCCTCCATGACCTTTATCGGTGCGATCGTATTTACGCGAAATGTCTCAAGCCATTGGTCCTCGTCGGTATTACCCAGGATAGCGTCGCGCCTACCGTAGATGCCAGCATTGTTCAACAGAATGTCGATGGGCGTATCTCCTATCGAGGCCGCCAACGCCTTTATGTGCTCGGAATTGGTTACATCGAGCCTATGTATACTCACCTCTTCTTCGTGATCGTTTCTTACACCGTCCAACCTCTGCGCGTTATCGGGTTCGCGACAACAGGCAATCACTCGCCAACCGGCCTCGGCATACTGTTGGGTAAACTCAAACCCGATGCCACGATTGGCGCCAGTGATCAGTATCGTGCTTGCCATTTTTTCTCCCTCGCATTCATGGTCCCCAGGTTACCAAGGACAGACTACCATCAGAACCTGATATGCCAACGTTTGTCTAATGCCAGTAATAGTGGTGGCAGAAACAGAAAATCGATGACGAGCGCATAACCCAGCGTAATAGCGATCAGGATCCCCGTGGTCCACGTCGGCGAAAAATGTGAAGCACCTAGAACCAGAAAGCCAGCGACCAACACGACCGAGGTGATACACAATGCTACCCCTACCGTGTTGAAGGCATAACGCATCCCCTCAGCCGCCGTTAGCCGTTGCTCACGCCGCGCGCGCAAATACTTGCTGAGAAAGTGCACGGTATCATCGACCACGATTCCAAGACTCATACACATCACGACTGACGCAGAAAGGTCTATCCAGCCGACGAACAGCCCCCAGGTACCATATGCCAGTCCCGCCGGCGCAAGGTTAGTGACTAGGCTCATCAGTCCTAGTTTTACTGAGCGTAGAGCAACGATCAGCAGCAATGATATCAGTACCAAAGCCAGCGCCACTCCCACTAACAGGCTGCGGATATTTCGGTGATTGATATGCGCAAACACCATATCCAGTCCGGTTCCCTCGGCCACACGAATTTCCGGTGCGTACGCGCGTAACCACGCCTGCGCCTTGCGGTCTAATTCAATCAGTCGCTCGGAATCGGTTTTTTCTATGCCGACGATAAACTGGGTTGCCGATCGACTAACGTTGATGGTGCTCTCAAGCCCGAGACCTTGCGGCAATGACAATTCATAGAGTAACAAATACTGTGCTGCCAACTCACGACTTTGCGGCAGCCGGTACCACTCGGGGTCATCACCATGCATGTTCATGTTCAGGCGCTTGATCACGTCTGTTATCTTGGTGACGTGACTGACCCCCGGCTGCTGGCGGTACCACTCGGCAAATCGATCGACGGCGGCCAGATAGGCCGGCTCATTGATTCCTTGATCAACCCCAGTATCCAATCCATACCGAATCGCATGGACGCTACCCAACTTGTGGTTGACGATTTCGATAGTGTTTTTTATCTCAAACGTATCATCAAAATAATTTTGCCAACGTTCGGTAAGCTGATTCCTCGGGATAAAACTGGCAAGTATGATTATCGACACCGACATTCCGACAAGCAGCGCTTTCTGGCGGCGAATTACCCAATCCGCAAACACACGCATCGACGCCTCCAAACTCTGTCCCCGGGCCACATTTCCCACCGATGTCCACGCCAGTAAGGCAGGGAGAAACGACATAGAAAGGCCGTAGGCGATGAGAACACCTACTGCTACCATATTGCCAAGGTCTCGGTAAGGAGGTGAATCGCTAAAATTTAGCGCTAACATACCAATGATGGTGGTAATACTGGTGATGAGTACAGGTGCCGCATTGATTCGTAGCGACTCTCGAATCGCCGCCTCTTTCTGCTGGCCACGGCGTCGCTCATAGTAATAACTCACCAAAATGTGGACCGAGTCGGCGACCGCGATGGTCATGACGACACTCGGTACAAACCCAGCTACCGCCTCCAGTACAACCCTGAGCCAACCAAACAAGCCCATGGTACTGGCGATTGCCATCGTGACTACCAGTACGGTGGCAACAGTGCCACCAAGCTGGCGTAGAAACAGCAGCAGGCCGACAATAATGATCAAGTAACTCAAGGCGACCAGATTGCGCAGATCCTGTTCGACCGCCTCACCGAGCGTGACATTCATGGTCGCGCTGCCGCCCAAAAGTATCTCTACCTCTGGATAACGTGCACGAAACTCCGGCAAGTGAGATCGCATAAACTCGACAATCTCATCGTTAGCATTCAGATCGGCGGGCGGCATCGCTAACGTAATATCGATCCCAGTCGCGCTACCGTCAGGTGCTACGAGGGTACCGACAAGGCTGGGTTCGTTTAGACTGATGCGCTTAATGCTCGCAATCGCAGCTGCATCCAATTTCTTAGGGTCCGCAATCAAGTCTATGACAAAAAGCTCATCACCCCTGGCGTGTGTATGCTGATAGTTGGCGAGCGAGCTTACTCTTGTCGAATAGGGTGATTGCCAACCAAACTCGGTTAACTCCCACACCAGCATTAGCACATGTGCATTGAAGATATCGCCGCTGCGTGGCACGACAAACAGGAACACATCATCCTGTTTGTTAAATACGTCTTCTAGCGCATCGAACGCCGCAAGTTGGGGATTATCGGGACTAAAATAGGCGCGCATGTCGTTAGTGATAGTTAGACGGGACGCGCCGATGCTTAAGGGCACGACGACTGCCAGTATGGCAATGACAACTGCCTTGTGCCATCGAAGTAGCCAATCTGTATAAGCGTCTAGCATGTTTACTGCGTTAACCCGTTGATCACCACAACCCCTATTCCGGGGAGCAAAGATGGTAAAATGCTTGTCAGTCTTCGCCGGATGTCAGACATGAATAGCGACTCAAACCCGCCGAACAGTGCCACTAAGGACGTGCAGAAGAGCACAGCGCCTCCGTTGGATTTCATCCGCATTATCATTACGGAAGATATCAAATCGAACAAGAATGGTGGTCAGGTTGTAACCCGGTTCCCACCCGAGCCCAACGGATATCTGCATATCGGTCATGCAAAATCTATCTGTCTAAATTTTGGCGTAGCGCTTGAATTCGATGGCGTGTGTTATATGCGCTTCGACGATACAAATCCACTAAAGGAAACTATGGAATACGTCGAGTCGATAAAGGCTGATGTACGTTGGCTTGGGTTTGATTGGGGTGACCGCCTGCGCCATTCATCGGACTACTTCGATCAACTCTACGACTATGCGGTGCAACTAGTAAAAATGGGCAAGGCGTACGTAGATAGTTTGAGTGCCGATGAGATTCGAAGTCATCGCGGCACATTGACAGAACCTGGTAAGAACAGCCCGTATCGAAATCGTTCCGTCGAGGAAAACCTGGATCTTTTTGAACGCATGCGGGCGGGAGAATTTAAGGATGGCGCGCACGTTCTTCGCGCTAAGGTGGACATGGCTTCACCCAACCTTAACATGAGAGACCCGATCATTTATCGAATCCGTCATATGGCACATCAGATGACCGGCGACAAATGGTGCATATATCCAATGTATGATTTTACGCAGTGTCTGTCCGATTCGATTGAGCGCGTGACACACTCACTGTGCACTCTGGAGTTTGAGGATCATCGTCCACTCTATGACTGGTATCTCGATGAGCTCGAAGTCGATTGCCACCCGCAACAGATCGAATTCTCACGTTTGTCGCTGAATTACACCATCATGAGCAAGCGCATGCTAAATGAATTGGTTGAACAGGGACATGTCAGCGGATGGGATGATCCTCGCATGCCGACACTAGTGGGGATGCGACGACGGGGCTATACACCAGCGGCGATACGAGACTTCTGTGGGCGTGTTGGCATTACGAAAAAAGACAACATTATCGAGATGGGCTTGCTGGAAAATTGCGTGCGGGAAGATCTTGAGAAAAACACGCCACGCCGAATGTGTGTTTTACGACCGCTAAGAATGGTCATCGACAATTATCCCGAAGGCCAGGTTGAAGAATTCGGCGCACCCAATCACCCGAATGATCTCACCATGGGCACAAGAAAGGTGCCGTTCTCGCGCCTACTCTACATTGAGCGCGACGATTTTATGGAGGATCCGCCCAAGAAATTCTTTCGCCTAGCACCAGGACGCGAGGTGCGGCTGCGGTACGCGTATTTTGTCAAATGCACTAGCGTAGTTAAGGACTCAAAAACTGGCGAGATCACCGAGCTACATTGCACGTACGATCCCGACACACGCGGTGGATCCGCACCGGATGGTCGTAAGGTCAAGGGAACACTACACTGGGTGTCCGCCGAGCACGCGCTTGAGGTCGAAGTGCGCCTTTACGATCGCCTGTTCCGCAATGCAAACCCAGCTAGCGATGGTGCCGACTTCAAGGCCTCGCTTAATCCGGATTCAATCGACATATTGACGACTAGCCAAGTCGAACCAAGTCTGGCCGGGGCTGCGCCCGAAACTAGATACCAGTTCGAACGACAGGGCTACTTCTGTGTTGATTCAGCCGATTCGTCCGAAGAGAAATTGGTGTTCAACCGAACCGTCACCCTACGGGATTCGTGGGCCAAAATCGAAAAAGAGCAGAGCCGCTCGTAAACCTGGCTAGCGAACTTCTCTAACCGGCCACAACAATTTTTGGTTTATGATTTCTGAATAATCTTCCAATACTTGTTGCGAATAAGTGTGAGCGTCCGACGGCCGAAAAAACCGAGTGGTTTTAGTTGTTGCTCCTTCGGCAACTTCGCATTGTGTGCCTGTTGGAATTCCTCTAGGGCTCGATTCGTAGAGGCTTGCGTGCCATCGGGGTTGCCTTGGAAGGCATCTATGAATTGAAGCGCCGTTTGAATCAACCGAAACACATCGCGCTCGTTTTCGCCGGCAATGTTTGTGTTAACAGCGCCCCCAGAATTTGAGATTTCTCGTTCTAACTTAAGAAACACGAAATCGGGACTACCCTCAAGCCTCTGATAATCGTCTATACTTTTCTTCATCACCCTGAGGCGGGTCAGTATGTCGTCTTTTGACATTCCAGCATCCCAGATACCAGGCAAATCCGAGGGCGTTAGCGCCTGTGCTATTTGAGACTTCAGCTCATCCAGTTCTTCCATGGTTGGTCGTTCCTCAAGCTTTCGTGTCAAGTCGTTGATCTGTAGCTCGAGCTCTTGATTCGGTGCAGCGCGTTGCTCCAGCCTTTTTCGCAGAGCACTAACCTCTGCCTGAAGCTCCGCGTTGGATGGGTCAATACTCAGACCAAAGACACTCACAGGGTGGCCGGAACGAACCGCGTACAGGATGACACCGGTCATTAATAGCAACGCCGTCGCGGTAAGCGCCACCAATGCCCTAGGGCCCAGTTTGCCGATAAGCTGCCACATCCTTGGTAGCCCGGTTGATGGTGGAATCCTTTCCTCTTAGGTTGCGTACGCGTGTTACCAGTTAGACGCAGATGCCCGAAACCGTAGAATTGCGAACGTAGGCAACGCTAATGAGATCTACTGCAATTAGACAAAGCTATAGCGCGCACGTTCAACTCCAGAAACGAGCGCGACAATATAAACCCAGACTAAGGATAGGGTTACTGCACCGTTTCGAAACTGACGATCTTTATATCAACCCGTTCCGCGAGATCAGAGGTGTAAATCTCCAGCGCCCCGTTCATCCGTTTCGCAAGTCCGGCTGGAATGAATCCCGCGTATTTTCGAGACTGCACATGTACGGGTTGTCCGTCGCCATCATAAAATGCCACCATGAAATACACTTCTTTGATTGGCTGGCGTAAATGATTGCGCAATGAGAAAGAGTAATACCGGCCTTCACGGCCATAACGATCCCATGTGAAATGAGTGCCCTCGACCGCATCGTCGAAACGTTGCACCGCGCTACGACTGGCAATCTTGCGAACACCGTTACGCTTTTGTGCAGACAGCGGCGTAATCGGCTTCATCTCCGCTAACAATGCTCGAACGTAAGCAACCGGTAAAGCGAAATTCAAATTTTGACCACCGCCATGCGTCGCCATCGCCATACCGACAACTTTTCCATCGGCACCTAACACCGGGCCACCACTACTGCCTCGCGAGACCGGCGCCGTGATCTGTAACAGCGTGCGGGAGTCTGCTTCACGGATACCACTTACAATACCCTGTGAAACGGTGCCTTCGTAACCTCTAGGATTTCCGATAGCGTAGATCAGATCTCCAACCGCCACCTCGTCGCTATCACCGAGTGGCAATGGTGTCGCCTTTGCACCGGGCGCCGCGAGTAACACCAGATCGTGTGTACGGTCTATCGCAACCACACCGGCAAGTGGATACTTTTTCTTGCGAGCAACGTGTTTATAGTAGCCCTTATGGGCACCGTCGATGACATGCAGGCCCGCCGCAATAACACCATCGCGTACAAAAAATCCGCTGCCCAATGAAGTCTGTTGGCCATGGGCATCCTCCATCAATAACAATACTACCGATGGCAGGGTCTTCTGAACGATTTTCCTGGCGGACGGTTCGACGGCGGACTGCGCGGCCGAATATAGGAAAAAAGTGCCGACAATAAACGCCCACAAAGATTTTCTAATCATGATTACTACCCTCCGGCCCAGGTATTTAGTTGTCTACCTTAGGGCTGCTACCCGTCGGCCTTCGAACCTCCCAGACAGGGCGGCGAATCGCGTTCGTCATTACCGCGCTCAAACCACTCATCTCGCGTCAGCGTATGTAACGCCAGCGCATGTATCTGACTATCGAGTAGATCGGCGAGAATATCGTTAACTAGGCGATGACGCGCAACCAGCATTTCGCCTTCAAACTTCTGGGATACGACGGTCACCTTGAAATGGGACTCAGAACCCGGTGGCACATTATGCATATGGCTCTCGTTAAGAACTTCGAGGTGCAAAGGCTGCAACTCGTCGTTGAGCATTTGTTCGATGACACGCTGTGTAGTCACAACTGGTTTGTTTGTTAACTCTATGATTGTTTGCCGAAAACACGTCTCAGCAAGTCAGTGGTCTGTTTGACCGGGTCCTTACGGATCTCGGCCTCTTCCCGCGCCAGATAATAAAAGATCCCATCCATACCTTTCTCGATAACAAACGTGGTCAAGTCTGCGTCTATTTCCGGAACAAACGGCAATGCATGGTATTTTTCCATAACATTGTCAAACGCCTGTACCGCCCCTACTTCGGCCAGACTGCCATCCACGATGGGTTGCATCTCCGCTGCCAGCGGGGCCGACATCTTGCCTTGGAAATACTGCGTCGCGGCATCATCGGGTCCCTTGTAGATTCCTTTGACATCGTCGAGCGTCATATCATTGATAGCCTGCCAGAAGAGCTTCTTGGCCTTTGGTGTGGCGCTCTCCGCGGCGCGATTGAGCCGAAGTTCAAGGTCATCGAGAAGGGAACTCAAACCGACTTTTCGCAGCTTGGACTGAACATTCTCGAGACTCTTGGGTAAGGGAATATGGATACTGGGGTCGGCGTTGAATCCGTCGGATCGACCTAATTTGCCGACGACGTTTTCAGTGCCAACCCGAAGTGCATCTTTGAGGCCAGCGCCGATTTCCGCCGTCGTAAGCTGACCGGAACTCGTTTTCCCCTTAAGTAGCTCTTTGGCTTTTTTTAGCCAATCGCCTTGTGCCGTATCGCTGCCGATAGCAAATGACAACGCGGCCAACAACACACCAAGCACGTATACGGATCTTTGACGCGGCACCTTCATCTCGGTAGGCCCCCGTACCGGACGGAATCCATTGTCCACGCGAAACCCGATTCTGACAAGTATCGAACCCCAACCGGTCATCGGAAACCTGACCAAATGATACGGATTTACGGTACCGCCGGCGTATTAGGGCTAATGACCGTACCGCGGGTGCGGGTTAGCTATGGATGCACTTGGTCCCAATTCAACCGCTCGCCGCGGCACCGTTCAGGACTGTGCGAAATATCTCTTAAGATACTCACCGAACGAGAGCTCATCGGCGGCTTCGATTTCTTGCTGGTCTGCGATGGATTGTCGCGTTGCATCCTCGAAATATTGTATTTGGGCATCCGCCATCGGCCGCCTAGAAAAATATGCTTTGTGCCTTTGAGACATATCCATAGCGAAACCGAAAAACGATATTTCACGAGCACGCATCTCCGTGAGCATTCTCGCCGACGGTGTCTGTTCGGGGTCTAAGATCGATTTCGTTTGTGCCTCCAGGGCACGTGCATAGCTTGGATGAGGCTCATTCTCATCCAAGACTTCACAGATACCTTTCATCATCTCACATGTTTCGATGGCCCATTGCATTACGGTTTGTGCCTTGCCATGTCGCAGCAATTTAGATTCAGGATCTCGCCCGTGAGAAGCTATCGTACTTTCGTTACGATAAATCTCCCCTTGTTCCGCCGGGCTGATTAGAGGGCTCTCTAGAAGCAAACAAAGAACCAGGAACGCTTCTAGGAACCGTAGTTCGTCTTCGTTCACCCCTAGAGGATCGAAGATGTTGACATCTAGCGCGCGTAGCTCAACATATTGGACGCCCCTACGTTTGAGTGCCAGGGTCGGTTTTTCTCCTGATCGAGCGACCTGCTTTGGGCGAATAAAACTGTAGTACTCGTTTTCGATCTGCAAAATGTTGGCGTTTAGTTGCTTGTACTCGCCGTTCACAACCACACTTATCTTTTCGTAGTCCGAATGAGGTGTCTCGATTACACGCCCAAGATCTGCGACGTATTCATCAAGGTTGTTGTAGGAAATGTTTAGGCTGGCCTGCACCTTGTTCTTGTAACCGATATCGCTCATCCGCAACGACGTCGCATATGGCGCAAAATAAGTGCCATTATCGAACTCACTAAGACCGTTGGCACGATTGCTCAGGAAAGATTTGCACACCACCGGTGATGTCCCAAATAGATAGGGAACCAACCAACCCAAACGCTGGAAGTTCCGTATCAAGGCGAAGTAGGAGTCAGAGATGAATTCCTGAGGCGTCCGTGAGTCTTTCTCAAAAGACTGCAGGAACGGCCAAAGGTCCTCAGGCAGCGAATAATTGAAATGCACTCCCGCAATCACCTGCATCAATCCACCGTAACGATTCTCTAGACCGCGCCGGTACACGTGCTTCATGGTACCGACATTCGAACTTCCATAACTGGCTATGGGAATCGGCTTTGCCCCCTTTAATGGGCACGGCATGCTACTCGCCCACAACATCTCATCCCCAAGGTTGCGGTATACAAACTGGTGGATATGGTGGAGAAACTCGAGCGATTGACGTACATCCGCGAAAGGTGGCGTTATAAACTCCAGCAAGGCCTCGGAATAATCTGTAGTGATGTGTGGGTGAGTTAGGGCGGACCCTAGCGTGACAGGATGGGGCGCCTGTGCGATCTTTCCGGTGGGCGTTACCCGCAGACTCTCTTTTTCGAGACCCTTCTTGCCACCTCGCAAAAGGCTGCGCTCATCGGCCCTTAGGAGTCGAGTTAAACGCTGCATGTCTGGTAACAGTGCACCAGCAATTACGGCCTATGCCTAGTCCCTAGTCTGCGTTGCCTCAAACGCTGCTTGTTGTTCGGGGGTGGTGTCCCGTTGGTATTTGGACTTCCACTCACTGTATGGCATACCGTAAACAAGCTCGCGTGCCTCTTCATACGACATGTCAATTCCCCGCTCCTCGGCGGCAGCGCGGTACCATTTGGATAGGCAGTTGCGGCAAAAGCTCGCCAAATTCATAAGCTCGATATTCTGTACGTCCGTACGCTCTGAAAGGTGCTGCAGCAAGCGCCGGAAAGTAGCAGCCTCGAGTTCAATGGTGGTTTTTTCATCCATCAGATAGCCCTCAGATCTTCAGCGCGTAAGTGTAACTTTCATGTCTATAAGAATCTAATGCGTCCCATGCGGATTTTCTGGCACACGCTGGCAAATGCCGGTTTGGGTATGGAGGGTATAGATGGCGCACAAAGTGCGCAAGCTCAAGCGTGACTAATAGCGTTCGATGAAGACATAGAAATCAAAGCGATTGGGCATGCTTGAATAGAGAGCGTTATCGCCACAGTTTGACAGTCGGATCGCCACCACCGGCTGCCAGTAGCGCGCCATCGGACGACAGCGCCACCGTATAGATATCGTCGTTGTAGCCGTGCAACTCGTGAGCGAGCTCCGCCGTTTCCACACTCCAAATCTGAATAGCATCGCTGCTACCAGCAACGACTAACCATTCACTATCCGGCGAGAAAACGACCGTATAGACTGAATCTGGTGCACCGATCAGGGTTCGGTCGTTTCGTTCGAGCCCGGTATCCCAAAGTTTAAGAAAACTATTGGGCCCACCCGAAGCCAACCAGTTGCCATCCGGTGAGAATTGGATAGTCGTAACTTCTTGGTCATTAGCCTGAAAGTATCCCACCAGCTTTCCGGTGGACACTTCCCAGTACTTGATCTCACCGTTGACGTGCCCAGTTGCTAACCGTCTACCGTTGGGAACAAACGCCATAGTCAACAAATCGTGGCCATAGCTGCTGATCTCATGCGCAACTCTTTCCTCGTTAATATCCCAGAGGATTAGCGTTTGATCTGCACTCACAGATGCAAGAGTGCGGCCGTCAGGTGAAAACGTCATACGTATAATGCGACCGTTGTGCCCCGTCAGCTGCTTTTCTGCACTACCCCAAGACCTATTCCAAAGCTTGATGGTGTTCTTGCTATCGGCAGTTGCCAGAAACTTACCGTTGGGAGAGACGGCCACAACGCCGGCAGAATTGTTATCGTCAAGCGTGTGCTCAAGGTTGCCCGACTGGACATTCCAAAGCTTTACGACACCGTCGGCATAGGAAGAGGCGAGCAAGTTACCCTCTAACAAGAAAGCTAGCGACTCCGCGCGCTGGCCATCCCCGTTCAGCGTTTGTACGAGAACCTTGGACGGTTCGAATCCAGTATCCTTTGGTTCCTCGATCGGCTCGGGCGGATTAGATCTCGATAGCTCGTCGATCGGACGTCGAACTGGAATATGCAGTGCCGTCATTACACCCTGTGCAACCCGTTCGAGCTTGTGCTCAACAAACCCGATTCCATCGTCCAACTGCGACTCCGTGAGCGACTCGTTGTGCAACAAAAATTTCAAGCCGAACACACCTACGGTTGCCACGATCACTAGGCCGACGAAGGCCGTTTTTAGGAAGCCAGTTTTTCTTTCTTTGGGGACAACGTTGGCGACTACCCTGGAGATCCCCTTGAATCCCGATCTATAACTGACCGTAGGCTGTTGCCGTGGCTTGTCGTTGGTCATGCCATGGCCCATCAAACCGCGCTGTAGCGCGAAAGCAGTGTGAGGACGATCCTTTGCAGATAGCTTCATGGCCCAGTCGACACACTCCCTTATGTGTGAGGTGTAGATTGGACGCTCAAAACTCGTTGCGGGCCTGAGCAGGTCTTGATTTTTGTGCTGTAAACCCTGGTATCGCACCATTGCCCCCAGCGGTTCTTTACCAGTCAGACAACGATAAAGCGTCGCGCCGAGTGAATACACGTCAGTCCACGGGCCCTGCCTACCATGATCTGGGTAGTGTTCAATTGCCGCATACGCCGGTGTTAGGGCGACACGCTGTGCTTGCTGGGATCCGCCCCGGGCCTGGCGCGCAGATCCGAAATCGATGAGCATAGGTGTGCCGTTACTGCGCAAATAGATGTTGCCGGGCTTGATATCGAGATGCAGCATGCCTGCGTCGTGCACCGCTTGGAGACCACTGAGAATTGGCAGGAACACGCTCAACAGCATGGACTCTTTCAAATAACCGCCAGTCTTATTCAAGTACTCGCCAAGGTTTTCGCCCTCTTCATACTCCATCACCATATACGCGGTATCGTTGGCCTCGAGAAAACGCAGCACTCGCACGATATTGTTGTGTTTAAATTTGGCCAGTGCCTGTGCTTCGTTTAGAAATTGTTTTAGTCCCCAGCGATAATTTTCCCCCCCGCCGGTAATGCCTGAGGTCTTGGCAACGATGGTGGAGCGGCTTTCCCTGAAGGCCAGTGACTGCGGAAAATACTCCTTGATGGCCACGCGAGAGCTGAGTTTGGTATCCCGGGCCAAATAGGTAATACCAAGCCCGCCGTGCCCGAGGATCGACTCTATGACGTACTCGCCCAGCTTATAGGCTGGCGGTAGCGCATTACTGACGGGTTTATTGTCCATTCGATCCTAAATCTAGATAAAACTCAAAGACTTACATCTTCCGGCGATTTACGCTCGCCTCCTAAAAACTAGTCTCTCGTCAACGCCGGCGCAACTCGCAGGCCGCGGCGACCGGTGAGTCCCACAAACCCGTCGAGCGGGCCGGTTCGGGCATGGATGAAGAGGGACTGCGCTCAGAGATCGAATGGGATGGGCGGATCCGGACTAATCTTGGTCGCCTTTACCGTATGCTTTATCTCGGGGCTACCGTAGTGAGAAATTCCTTGAAATGTTCGAGATTCTTTCGATAACCGTTGGGATTCACATCTGCCCTTAACGTAGAGGCCCCGTGAACACCGGAATTTGCTCTGTAGCGTTTGACGTTAGCACTATTCACCAGGCTCAAAACCTCGCCCACACGCTGCTCCTCGCTGGCGTGCGCACCGGCCGTCACATAGTAGGGAATTTTTACCTTGGAAGCGGCCCTTTTTACCCGGTCCTTATCCGGAAAATACTCACCGGGGGAAAAACTTGCCCCGGCCGTCAATCGGTGTGGATTTTCACTGGCCAGCAGGAAATTTAGGGAGGCGGAATAAGAACTCCCAACCGCGATGATCGCCGTGTACCTCTGATCGATCGCCCATGTTAATGCACCTTGCAGGTCGGGATACGCCTGTGCGTATGATGCCGAATGCCCCATCGCATCCACCGTCTTGTTGGGGTGGCCCCATTTCCTTCCACCTGAACGCTGATCGACCGCCAGCGTATCGAATCCAGCTTCGTTTAGTTCGGGTGTGATTGGATCATACTCGTGTCGATTGGAACCGGCCTGATGAAACAACAGTACGATCTTCTTGGTGGGCGTTTTCGCCCGCGCATGGGTCGCGAACACGCGCGCTCCATCAGCAGCGCTAAAAGCGATTTCCGTCGTCGACCCGAAGGCAAGCGGAATACCCCAAGGTATACTTGCAAACAGCGTGAACAGCGCTATTCGCAGTGCGAATCTAGTTTCACTAACTGGGCTCAACATTCGACACACCTCGTCTCAAGATCCGGTCTGGCTTTTGCTCGCCAACCAATCGGTAGCCACCTGTATGATCTCATGTTGTACCTCGGACTGGCTACGACCGAGACCTTTTAAAACATTAAATGAATGATCCCCACCCTCGATCACATGTAGCTTGGCTGGCACTTGCAATTGATTCAATGCAGCCTTTAGCAAATCAAGATTACATAGTGCATCGCGGGTTCCTTGAATAGAATAGTATGGGACAGCGAATCATCGGCAGGTGGTGAGCACGTAATTTATCGAGCTTGTTCGCAGGATGTAATGGATAGCCAAGAAACACCAATCCGGTGAAATCCGTTCCTGCCGCTACCACTTGTGTCACAATCCGGCCACCCATACTCTTGCCACCGAAAAACATTTGTTTCGGTGAAAGCTGCGGGTCATCCCTCACGGCTGCGATAACCGCCCGCCAAGTCGCCTCCAGCACCGGTGCCCGGTCCGGCAGCCTCCGCCTACGCTCCTTATACGGAAAATTGAATCTGATCGTAAGCCAACCTCGTTACGCAAGTTCTGTATGCACTGCGGCCAGAAGCGGATTGCCCATGTCGTTGCCAGCCCCGTGCGCCAATATCAGCGCTGTCCCGTGCTCGGCCTCGTAGTTGGCTGGCACAGACCAAACCGAAGACACTTGCGTGTCGGGGCTGACCACAATTTGGCGCCTAAATGTTGTCGACACCTTTAAGGCCAACGCCCATCGAGGGCACGGCGCAATGCCTCGGCCGTCTGCATTCCAGACAATGGCAGGCCTTCGGCAAGGAATGATGGGGCTTGATCAAAGCCCAATCGTTGAGCAAGTTCAGTATCGCTTTGGATCTGACTGCGTACAGATGCGGAATTTGCGCATGCCCGCAAGTCTTTTGCCGATATATCAATTTGCTGAGCTAAGGCCTCAAATTCTGCCGGCGAAAACCATGTCTGGCCAAAAGGCGGTGGATCTTGCGCCAACAGCCTGGCACGCACGCGCGCGAACGCACCGTGGTGAGCGGCACAGCGAACGACTGCTGCCGCCTCAGTCGCAACCGGATCATAGACCGGTACGAAATCGCGCAAAATGATTTGTGGCGGTTGGCCGCCGCCAAGCAACTTATCGAGTTCGCGATGTGTCGCCCGACACGGTCGGCAACGATAGTTCGTGAAGACGACGAGTGTTGGTCCTGCTCCAGACCCAAGTGAAAAGCCGCCTGGCGTGTCCACCGAGAAACGTGGACGCGCGGGCGGCTGCAGGTAGACGCGAACGGAGGCGCTTGCACGCAGCCGCGCCAGCAAATCCGCTCGGCGTTGGTACGCCTTCTTGAACGCCAGATAGGGTCGCGCACGCTCCGGATCGGTGACTCGCTGCCCCTTCGCGCGTCGCTCGGCGATGAATGCTTCAAGTTCTTCGTTACTCACCGGCTCGCGGCGCCGCAGCGTATCCTCGAGCTCCGCCAGTGAAATCTCTCGTCTCTGCGCTTCCGCTTCCAACAGGTGTTGGTCGATCCGTCTCTCGAGGTTTCGCCGGCGCTCCAGATACAGCTCGCCGCGTAATCGGTAGAGGCGAAGCGCTAGCTCGCTTTCGAACGCGCTTGCGAGAATAGCCTTGTCATCGACACGCGCCACGACCCGCTCGGGTTGAAGAGCGAACTCAAGCTCGTGGGCTTCGGGAACCAGTATTTCCACCCGGTGCTGCGCGCGATGCTCTGTACGTATTCGCGCCTCGGCTGCCTTACGTGCCTCGCTCTGCAAGAAGAAGCGGATCGCCTCGCGCTCGACCTCTGGCGGAACCGAACGCGGTGCAAAAGCTCCCTCGAAGTCTTCCAAACGTTCACGCCGAAACGCGTCAATCTCAGCTTCTGAGATCGGCGGGATCTGTAGGGTTGAAACAATAGACTCCTCGACGCCGAGCTGGCGGTCAACCAGCCGTTCTAAGCCGGCGCGCGCAACCTCGACGAGCCGCGTGCGAATGCGATTGACCTTAGAAAGTGAAGGCTGGTCGACTTGCGTTAACGGAATGTCCTTGCCGTCAACCCGCGCCGCTAGACGGGAGGCCTCGCTCACCGGCGCCTGTGACAACAGAATGAGCGACAGCGCAAACGCAGTGCGTTTAACGATTGGTGCGCGTCGGCGCCACATCCTCCACGGCATCAGCGTCCAGGCCCTGGAGGAACTCGGATACGCCGATGCCAATCTCCTCACGAAAGATCCGATCCGCCTGCAGAATGGCCAATGTACGCGAGAGTCGTGCGCGTAATGCAGCAGGCGAGCCCGCATCGCCCGGCTCTTCTTGAAGGCCGAGAGACGCATAACGTACTTGCGCGAGCGCGTCAAGCAAGCGTTGCTGCTGAACTAGATCGAGTTGCCGCCCGAAGCGACGCTCCACCTCGTACTCGAGCATACCGCTGACGAGTGCATCCCATTCTGCACTGCGGTCGGGTTTTAGGGCATCTTCAACCGTACCGCTCACCAGCGCATCCCACTGTGGGTTCGGCTTGACTTTCGGGGGGGCCGCTTGCGTGAGGACATCGGTCAGCTTCGACGAAGCCGGGACCGCCGCGGGTACTTGCGTGGCTACGATGCTAGTCTCCACGGGCGCCGCGACCTGTGGTGCGCTTCCCTCTGCAGGGAGCTGCAGCGTGTCCCGATCTGTCGACGCCGGGCCCAGCAAACCGAACGCTAGCGCCACGGCAGTTGCGCCCACGACCGTGCCGGCCACAAAGATCCACCCACGCGTCATGCGAAGCTAGTTTCCGAAATTGGGGCCGTTCGAATCTTCCCAGGTTACTCTCGAGAGTTCCCTCTGGCCCTCCCAGGACGGATGAAAGCAGTCGAGATCCGAGATGTGCTCCAGTTGAAAATCGATGGTGAAGCTCGCATCGGTGAAGTACAAGAACTTCTCAGGGTTAAGGGCGTCCGCCGTCATCGTGATTTGCTCCATAATCCGGTTGTATCCCTCAAAGAAATCACTGGAGTTTCCATTACTCTTCATGCCGGTGATCCGTTCTCGGACAAATTCCCGGTCCGCACCCGTGCTGCGCGAGGATAACACCGAGCCACACAGCTTAGTCAGGTCCCACACGAAAGGACAATTCACGATGCCTAGCAACTCCTTATCCTTACCGATGTCATAGAGCCGCGGCACATCCGGAATCCCCGCGACGTACACGGTAGCGCCCTTCGGCAGATGGGAAAGCAGCTCGTCCAGACCTTCCCTAAAATCGTCCCGAAAACCTATTTTATCTCCCACAGTTTCCTCGTCTGGAAGGTCTGACACGTTGCTCCGACAGACGTCGTTGCCACCCAGCATCACCGTCGCATAGGTCACATTCTTTCCCGCCGCCTCAGCCGCCTGATCCTTGAAATGCTCCATCCGTGCGCCGTTCTGCGCCGCGATCCAGTTTTTCCGACTGCGTTTTCCAAATTTCTCGCTGATTCGCTGGTTGTGAGCATTCACATTGGGTATATGGGCCAGCCGCTGCCAGAAGCCATGGTAGCCGTTGACCCACGAAAGGTTGAGATTATCGAATGGGAAAAAGGCATCGACCGCCCGCATGATCGAGTCGCCGTTGGAGTACAACCGCTTGGGGGGGCTTTGCCCAGGCTTGAGCTCGAGCGCGGAGGCACTGCCCGCAACACTTAGGAGCCCCAGGAGAATAAAGCGTGCCGCCCGCAAATCCTTTCTACATGGCCTCATCACATTCCCCCTATATCAGGTATGGGATTCCATCCCAGGAACGCACTAACATAATGCGCCCCTGCGATTCACGCAAGCGCTGATAAACGTCACCCGATAATCGGTACACTAGCGCCATAGACCTTGGACAGACTCGCCGCTAAAGAAAGGGCTTCTTTGTCAAACCGATCGAAGAGTTGCGGATAGTACGCCTGCTCAACCCTAAGGTCGGCCCGATTACTGCCAGCACCTTGTAGCTGTGCACGTAAATAATTGAGCCGCTGATGGGCACGCCCGCGCGATGGCGCATCGTCGACAGTGGCGACGCAGGCTTCAAGATCGGAGACTTCCGCTCGCAGTTGGAGATCGCGCGGTAGTTAACCGACGTTTTTGAGCACTCGGTAAGGAATTCGTAATTCGGGTGGCACGAATCTATCGCCGTCCAACGCCAACGGCTTGCCCGTGCCCGGCAGGTTGTCCGATCCGCCGCGCCCTATCGTCCTGGATTCGAGGCTCAGCCAGCTCGTCGATATACCTCAATAGACAAAAGTATATCGTCGCTACCGTCGTGCTGCCCCAGCCGGCGGGGCGGGGACCACCACGACGGTACCGCGTAACGCTAGTTGGCCAGTATGAGTGCGAAGGTGAAAAGCACGATCGCGCCAATGTAGGCAGCCCCTACTCTTACGGCGATCTCTGAAAACATGGTCCTAGTCTCCGTTCTTTGGTCCGTACCGGTGTAGGCACTTGCCCGCCACCGGGTTCGGTAGCGTTGATTTAGGCCGCGATGACGTGTTCCTCGCGGCTGGTCTCGACCGGCAGCTTTTCTGCGTGGTTAGCCACGACCCCAGTGGTCGTCGTGAGCTCGATTGCCGGCAATGCCGGGGTCCCCTGCACCAGGCCATCGACCAAACTTGGGATCTCGCCGCGGGTGATACCCAGGTCCCGTAGCTGCCAATCTGAAAGTGCTGACAACTCGCGGATGGTGACGTTGCGGGTGTGCCAGCGCCGTAGGGCTCGGAAAAAACGTGTAATCATTGCGCAAACTCCTATAACTAATTTAGAAAATTTCATCTATAATCTGAAGGCTGAAGCCGCCGAGGGCTTATCTCCTAACCTGTGCCTATGACACATATATAAGCTCTAAGGCCCCTCTTTACAAACGATAGTTTCTCAGGAAACAGATGAATTTGAATCATCTATAATGAGCCATGAGCCGTCGTCTACCCCCGCTTAACGCCGTCCATACATTCGAAGCTGCCGCGCGTCACTTAAGCTTCTACCACGCGGCCGAAGAGTTGCATGTGACCCCGTCGGCCGTGAGTCATCAAGTACGGTCGCTGGAAGCATTTCTGGGCGTACGGCTATTTCACCGCCTGACCCGACAGGTTGCCCTCACGGAAGCAGGCCAGGCTTATCTGCCGGCCATACGGGCTGCCCTCGATCAAATAAGGCTGGCTACCGAGCGAATACAGGCCGGTCGCGAGAGCGGCCCGCTAACCATGAGTGTGGCGCCGCCATTTGCCGGGTGGTTGGTGCCGCGGCTACCCCGATTCCAGGTGGCGCAACCCGACATAGAGGTGCGCTTGAATTTGGTAAACTCCACCGAGCTGATCGATTTCTCGCGTTCGGACGTCGACGTCGTCATCCGCTATGGCGAGGTTGATCGGCCCAACCTGGCCAATCACCGGCTCATCCGCGAGGAGCTGGTGCCTGTTTGCAGCCCAACCCTACTGGAGGGATCGAGCCTGTTACAGCAACCGGAAGATCTACAGAATGTGACCCTGTTGCATGCCTTGCCACGACTCGGCCAATGGCAAATCTGGCTCAACGCCGCCGGGGTAAGCGGCGTGGACGCGACCCGTGGACCGAAATTCCACAATACCCCACTTACGCTTGACGCAGCGCTGGCCGGGCTCGGGGTCGCGATCGCCGATAAGCGCTTGGTGACCAGGGAGTTGGGCAGCGGTCGTCTGGTCATACCGTTTGATATCCCGTTGTCGGGAGAAAGCGCCTACTACCTGATTCACCCGGAGGATCAGACAGACAATCCAAAGATTGCTGCATTTCGTGACTGGCTGCTGGCCGAGGTCGGTCGGAGTCAAGACGATGCTAAATCCTCGTCCGCCCTTCAACGGGGCCCATCGCCTTAATCCTAGGCGCTTCGGCCCCAGGCTGCGTTAAGCCGCGGTTCATCCTGGCCCTGATACCCTATGGGCACGATATGGGAACTGTTCCCTATCCCCCTAAACAGGAGGTCCGTTATGGGTATACGAAACTTGATTTCTGGGTTTGCACTGACAGCGCTCGTGGCAGCGGGCATGACCGTGCCCACCGTGGTCGAAGCCAGCGATGTGAAAATTCAACTCCATGGCTTTTTCGATCTCATTGGGCACGACTATGGTTATAAACGCCATTATGGGCACCGACACAGACATCGGCAGGGACACGGTCAGCGCTATCGTCATGGGATGTTTTTTCCGCGCCACGACTATGGCTATCCATACTGGTACGGCCGCGAGCACCAGAATGGCCGCCGGTATAGGGCGCATCGGCAGCATAACCCGCGGCTTGACCGGCGTCACCGCAAGCACCATCGGCGCCAGGCACGGCGTGGGTTCAGCGACGTCGTCGCGCCTCCACCACGACGTAAGCGCCGCTGATTCGCACAAACACCCCGGGCTCGGGCCACTTAGGTCGGAGCGCCGGGGTGGCGACGCCTTCACACTAAGCGCCTCGTCTGTGGTCTCCATGTGCCCTCGGTCGGACGTACCGGCAAGGCCAGTTGTATGCTAAAAACCGACTAACATTACCTTGATGACATTCGACCGCGGTCTGATTCTATGAAACTCGTCTTGCGCACTTTTATCCTGGCAATCTCGCTGGCCATGCTTGTACCACTGGCACCGACCAGCGCGGCTGAAAGGGATCACATTATCCTGGCGCAGGCAGCATTAACCGCCGAAGATGCGGCGGAACTGGTGAGGGCACGCGTTGGCGGGCGGGTGCTGTCGGTAAAACCGATCCAATCGGATGGGCGGTTGGTTTATCGCGTCAAGGTGCTTACGCGAAAAGGCGCGGTACGGATCTTCTATGTCGACGCCAGCACCGGCGACATGTAGCAAACCGAATCATGCGTATCCTTGTCATAGAGGACGAGGCCAGCTTACGGGAACAGCTTCGAGATCGTCTGCAAGCCGATGGTCACACGGTCGATACGAGCGACGATGGTAAGGTGGGCTTGTATCTTGCCTCCGAATACCCGGTCGACGCTGCGATTATCGATCTTGGCCTTCCTCGTCTCTCCGGTCTTGACGTCATTAAGCAACTTCGTGAACAAGGCAAAGATCTACCGATCTTAATCTTGACCGCCCGCGGCCGCTGGCAAGACAAAGTCGCTGGCTTAGAGGCCGGCGCCGACGATTACGTCGTCAAACCATTTAACATGGAGGAGTTATTGGCGCGCCTCAAAGCCCTTGTGCGCCGGGCGGCCGGTTCGAGCCGGGCGGAACTCACCTGCGGCCCTATCTCGCTGAACATGGCGACGCAGACGGTCACACTTGAAGGCACCACCGTCGAACTAACTGCATTTGAGTATCGTTTGCTGGAATACCTGATGCGCCGCCGCGACGGGGTAGTGGCAAAAATGGAGCTTGCTGACTACCTCTATCCGCACGACGAAAGCCGTGACAGCAACGTCATCGAGGTGCTGATCGCACGGTTGCGTCGCAAGCTCGATCCCACGGGAAAACTGCAGCCGATCGAAACTCTGCGCGGACGGGGCTACCGCTTCACGCTCGGTGGTAGCGCCGACTGATGTCTCTAAGCGCGCGCATAGCATTGAGTGCCGCCGTCGTGCTGGCAATATTCGTTGCCTTAACCGCCATCGCACTTGATCGTGCGTTTCGCGACAGCGCGCGCTCGGCCACACAAACACGTCTGCTCGGTCAAATCTATCTGCTCATGGCGGCGGCCGAAGTCGACACACGAGGCCAGCTGTCCATGCCCCCGACCCTGCAGGAACCACGTTTCACCTTGCCGGGATCCGGTCTATACGCACAGGTTCTGGACGGCAGCAATGATGCTGTTTGGCGATCACACTCAACCATCGGCGCCCAAGTACCTTTCTCAGGACCATCCCCCACTGGGGCGCAGCATTTTGTTCAAAGACACGATTCAAGCGACCGGCCTTACTATGTGCTGAGTTACGGCATTAGCTGGGCAACAGAGAAGAATGAGTATCCATTCACGTTTGCGGTGGCCGAGGATCTAGCTGCCTTCTACACACAGGTAAATAGGTATCGACGCAGTCTGTGGGCATGGCTCGGGACCATGGCGGTGTTATTGCTGCTCGTGCAAGCGCTAGTATTTCGCTGGGGGTTAGCGCCTCTGCGCCGTGTGTCACAAGAGTTAGCGGCGATCGAGGGGGGTGCACAAGATAGACTGCAAGGTGAGTACCCGCGAGAGCTAAAGCGATTAACGGATAACGTGAATGACTTGCTAGAACATGAACGCGCACAGCAACAACGCTATCGTAATGGCTTGGCTGATCTTGCCCATAGCCTCAAGACACCATTGGCGGTGTTGCGTGGTGCATTGGGTGGTAAACGGACTAAGGCAGAACTCGCGTCGGCGCTTGAAAGGGAGATAACGCGAATGGATCACATCGTCGAGTATCAACTCCAAAAGGCCGCGACCGCGGGCCGTGCAACCCTGGCAACACCGATTGCGATTAAACCCATTGTGCTAAAACTCATTGAGTCACTCGATAAGGTACATCACCAAAAAGCGGTGGAGGTGGTAGTCAGCGTCGACGACGACACTCGCTTGCGGGGAGACGAGGGAGATCTCATGGAGATGCTGGGAAACCTCATCGACAATGCCTACAAGTGGTGCGTCAAGAAAATACAGGTGTTTGCAAGCGCGGAGGAAGGAAACCTGACGATCAAGGTCGAAGATGACGGGCCGGGAATCAATCCCAGTGAGATCACCCAGATCTTGCAACGTGGCACCCGGGTCGACGAGGCGGTACCCGGGCACGGCATCGGGCTTGCGATCGTGCGCGACATGGCGCTGGCCTACCACGGCACCATCGAAATAGGTGCGAGCGAGCTCGGCGGGGCTGAGATTCGCTTGACGCTGCCAGCCTAGCTCAGACCCAACCGGTTCGTTAGCGGGTCATCCTTGCCGTCACCATAAGCTGCCAGAACCCCCGGGGGTCGGTGATGCGAACCGAGGCTTGATCGTCGATCGCCAGCAAGGCGCGGTCACCGGTGACCAAAACATCAGCTTGGACCGCGAGCGCGGCACCCAGGATGTGGTCGTATTCTGACTCAGGGCTGGTGCGAACGGCCGGCAACCGAGTTTCACAAACCTCGGCACGTTCACGCAAAAACGGTACCACCTGGTCCGCCAGGGCTCGCGGCAGCCCTAATCGATCGATCAATAGGCCCCTGAGCTCCCGAAACACGGCCTTGCTCGCCAATAACTGATGTTCAAGCAACACCAGGCGCAAGAGGTCCGCACAAATACCCCGCGTCGCCAGGGCGGCGATCAGCACACGCGTGTCGAGAAACACCCTCACGAGATTTCATCGAAAATGTCGTCGTCGGTAAGCCAGCCGCGCGCCTCGGCAAACGGGGCAGTGGTCTCCCGCAGGCCCTCGAAACGCATTAAGGCGAACTGCCGCTCTAGGGCGTCGCGAATGAGTCCGCTTTTTGGACGTCCTGTGCGTCGACTCAAACGCTCCAGCAGCCGGGCTAACCGATCATCGACGCGGAAAGTAACCAGCGCCATGTATTACAATGTAATACAACCGTGATCACATTGCAAGTGCTTGATTTTGGGTCACAACAAGGCGCCGAGCGAACTGGCACAAGTGTTGCAACACCTCCAGTACTTGGTGGCCGAGCGGGTTTGGCCACCCGAATCGGGAAGAGGCAAGGGTCATGCGAAATATCGAGGAATGCAAGATCAAATACGAGACGGACACCATAGAGCTGCGCGGGGACGTGCAGGCGATTCACGTCGAGGCGGGCAGGATTCTGCGTCGTTTCGCCAATAGTCTGCGGCCTTACGAGGTTGAGACCGATACAGCAGAACGCATCGTCCTCATGACCAGGGCCTAGAAGGTTCTGGCCTGCTCACAGTTAGCCGTTTCGACTTACTCATAAGTAAGTAATCGCACCCATTGCCGGCCCTTGTTAGATGTTTCTGGGCTTGAACGCCGGCCGAAATCCCTACCCCTGCAAGCACACGCTTATTTTCCAGACGCTTAACCCATTTACTGCCGACGTCGCAGGGGCAACGCCACTGTCGGTGTCGTCAGACAGACGGTTGTGATGTCCGCTTTCTGCTCGTCGACTTACTGATTGGTAAGTCAGCCCTAGGACGCCGGCGCACCAGTGCGAGCATCAACGGTGGCTGCCGTCTGTTCGCCGCTCCGCAGCAAGCTCGGCAATAACAATAGGGTGAAGGCGGTACTGACCACCATGCCACCGACGATCACCGCGGCCAGGCCGCGATAGAGCTCGGTGCCCGCCCCCGGCACCAACAGCAACGGTGACATGCCAAATATGCTGGTCAGCGTGCTCATCAGTATCGGCCGCAGGCGCAGGCTTACCGCCTGTTCGACCGCCGCCCGCCGTGGCGTACCCTCACGTTCCGCGGCACGGGTCTGGTGCACCAGCAAAATAGCATTGTTTACGACCAGCCCGAGAAGGATGATGAAGCCGATCATGGTCAACATGTCCATGGGTTGGAAGGTGACCCGGTTGACGAGCTGCAGTGCGATCACCCCGCCGACGGTGGCGAGCGGTAGGGCCAATAGCACGAGCAGACTATCGAGAAAGGATCGAAACAGCGCGCTCATGAGCAGATAGAGGATGGCAACCGCGAGCAAAAAGCTGCCCCCCATACTGGTAATCACGAGTTCAAGCTTGTCGGCGGTGCCGCTATAGCGGATGGCACCGTCTTCGGGTAGCAGCCGTTCTATCCCCGGTGCGACCTTTTGCTTCAAGGTCTCCAAGGCCTCTTCTAGCGACATATTGGCGGGCGGCGTAATCTGCAGCGTCACGGTGCGGCGCCGATCGAGGCGACGGATTTGATCGGGTCCAGCCGTGCGCACCACATCCACGAGCTCGGCCACCGGTAATACGCCACCCTTAGGCGTCGCCAAGGGGATGGCGCCCAATTCCTCGGGCGTGGCCCACGTTTGCACGCGCGCGATGATATCCAGGCGCTCTTCGCCATCGAAATAGTCGCCCACAAACAGGCCGTCACCCAGGGCGCGCGACACACCGGCCATGACTTCTCGATTCCAGCCGACTTCCGCAATACGGCGTTCATTAGGGACTAGCCGCAGCTCGGGCTCGGCCAGTTGCAAACCGGGCAGCGGCCGCACCGTCGAGTTAGGCAGCGCTTGTTGGACGTTGACATAGGCAACCAACGCGGCCTTAAGCAGTACATCCACGTTGCGGCCCTGCAGGTTCATGTCGATGGTGCGACCGGTACCGAAGCCACCAAACAGCGATGCGCGTTTGGCAAACGCCAGGGTGTCGGGAAAGCCAGTCACGGCCGAGTTGATCAAATCTACCAATTCACCCGAGCGCGACGGATCTTCGGTGCGGGCGCCCATGAATACGCCACGCGGGAAGGCCACGAAAAAGTAATGCTTGATCTTGGGTTCCTGCTCGCCAGTCAGGTAGGGCGCGATGCGATCGGCAATGACGCGGCCCATCTCCTGCTCAATGTGATCGATATTCACCCCGGGCGGTGGCAGTATGTAGGCAAATACAAGATTACGATTACCCTCCGGTAGATAGTCCGCTTTGGGAACAAGCCACCAGGTAATCAACAATGGCACGGCAATGAGTCCGCCGATCCAAAGCGCTCGGCGCTCAGGTGTATCCGTCATGCGCATAATCCAGCCGGTCCCCGCCTGCCACCAATGCGAATGCCTATCGTGCAGCTGTAAGTGGCTAAGCCATTGTTTAGCGGCGGTCGGCACAATCGCGACGGCGACGAGTAGCGAGGCCACGACCGCCACCGCGATTGTGAGCGCGAGATCGGCGAACAGTTGGCCGGCTTCATCTTTGAGAAATACCACCGGCAGGAAGATGGCTACCGTGGTCGCGGTCGAGGCGAGTAAGGCTCCCCACACTTGGCTTGCACCCTTCAATGATGCCGAATCCGCCTTTTCCCCGCGCTCGCGCAAGCGAACGATGTTCTCTAGCACGATGATGGCGGCATCGAGCACCATGCCAACCGCAAACGCTAGGCCGGCTAGCGATATCACATTCAGCGTATGCCCGGTCGCGTCTAACACCACAAACGCCACCGCCACTGCCAACGGTATGGCAACTGCTACCATAAGCGTGGCGCGAAATCGCCGCAGAAACCACCACAGTACCCCGACCGCGAGCGCGATCCCCAGTGCCAGGTTATTGCGCAGCATCTGGATGGAACGATCAATGTAGATGGTCTCATCATAGACCTGCTCGATCGATAGCTTGGCGCGCGCTAACGGTCCTGCTTGCAACTCAACCGCCGCTTGCTTAAGCCCTTCCATCACTTGTAATACGTTGACGCCTGACTCTCGATGCGCATTGACGGCGATCGCGGGTGTGCCCTTCGTGATTACAAAACTCTGACGATCCTCCATCTGCACATCGATGTCGGCAAGATCGCGCAATAACACTGGTCGCCCCTCGCGCCACTCGAGTACGAGGTCACCCATGTCCTCGGGTGTGAACGCCCCTGTGTAGCGAACGGTGTAGCGACGTTTGCCGACATCGACGCTACCGGCAGAAACATCATCGCTGGCACCCGCGAGCCGGGCCGCGACTGGAAACTCGATGCCAAGGCTGGCCGCCTTGTAGGAATCAAACGTTATGCGCACTTCACGATCGCGCCCGCCACGCACTTCTGATAGTGCCACCCCGGGTACGCGTTCGAATCGCGTTTGCACCACCTCTTCAACGTAGTCTTTGTAGCCTTGAATATCGCGGGTATTACCAGGCAGCGCCTTGATGATGAACCAGGCGATGGCCCGGCTTTGTCCACCAACCGTGCTGAGCACCGGTTCATCG